>OMKS01000110.1_pt1 | contig 69312 bp, 72 predicted proteins | sample 1674721 | NCBI WGS metagenome assembly OMKS01 (sample SAMN06264996, study PRJEB25208) | sediment metagenome | isolation source: hot spring sediment | place: USA: California | collected 2014-09-02 | reverse complement strand
GTGCAAAACCCATATCAACACCCCGGAGACGGTGACGACCGACCGCACCGTCACCCCCGGCTGGTATGAGGTGCCCCCCTCCGCACGCCGCCATCTCGCACGGCCCCTCTGCCGGCAGAGCGGGAGGTGAATCGTCATACGGCCCCCATACCCGGCGCGGGCCGCGCCATCACCCCCTTTCAGGGGGGGGCCGGTGGTGGATGAAGAAGACCCTTTTTCCATATTGAAGCGTGTTGTAGGTGCCGTACTGTGAGCTGTATACAGTGCAGGACCCTCTGATGTCCAACACCCGGTCGGTGCCCGTCCTGACGCGGGGGACACCCCCTTCATGCTCCCGGACCAGGCAGGGACCGTACGGTGCACCTGTAATGTCATTTATTGTCCAGTGGAACCAACTACTACTCCATTCCTGGGAATATCATGGAGCATGAATGCGGAACACCGGTTGTGCAGGCACGCGTACGTGCCGGCATGACGGTCAATGAACTGGTAGATGAGATGGGAAAGGCGGGAGCCTACAATGCAGGCTCCCTTTTCAAGGCGGCAGACATCCTGGAGGAGATGTTCACGGCGGAGGGAACGGTGAAGTTCTTCGGGCTTTCGGGAGCGATGGTCCCCGGCGGCATGGGCGGCATCGTGGAGGACCTCATCCGGGACGGGTATATTGACGTCCTCGTCTCGACGGGGGCAAACCTCACCCACGATGTCATCGAGGCCATAGGCTGCCGGCACTATCACGGGAGCGAAATCTGCGATGACGTCGAACTGTACGAAGAGGAGATCAACCGGATCTACGACGTCTACCTTCCCTCGGAAGCGTTCATCAGATTCGAGGAATTTATGCAGGAGACCTTCGGGCAGATTGAAGACGGCACGGCCATCTCCATTGCAGCGATGTGCCGCCATATAGGAGATCGCCTGGACACGGGCATCCTTGCCGTAGCAGCAGAGGCAGACATACCCGTCTACTGCCCTGCCCTGCAGGACTCGATGATCGGGCTCCAGTACTGGCTCTTTAACCAGACCCACAACGTGACCGTCGATGCATTCGGTGACATGAACCAGATGCTCGACATCTGCTTCACCGCCGAACGTGCAGGGGCGCTTCTGGTGGGCGGCGGCGTCCCGAAGAACTACATCTTCCAGAGCATGCTCATGACCCCGAAGGGGTTCGACTATGCAGTCCAGCTGACCGGGGATCGGCCCGACCTCGGCGGCCTCTCCGGCGCCACCCTCGACGAGGCGAAGTCCTGGGGCAAGGTGACCGGAAAGGCGGGTGCGCAGACGGTCTACGGGGATGCTACGATCACCCTGCCGCTCCTCATCGCGGCCGTGCGGGAGAGGATCGGCCGATGACCAGGATCATCCTCGCCCTCGACGTCCTCTCGGCAGGGGAGGCGCACCGCGTCGTCGCCGCTGCGGCACCGTACCTGGACGCGGTGAAGATCGGCTACCCGCTCGTGCTTGCCGCAGGCCTCGGCATAGCGGGCGAGCTCGCGGCATACGGCCTCCCCATCATCGCCGACTTCAAGGTGGCGGATATTCCCAACACCAACCGCCTCATCGCCGAACAGGTCTTTGCGGCCGGGTGCAGCGGGATCATCTGCCAGGGATTCTGCGGGAGTGATTCCGTCGGCGCATGCGTCGATGCGGCGGAAGATGCCGGCAAAGAGTGCTATGTGGTCTGCGAGATGAGCCATCCCGGCGCCCTCGAATTTTTAAGCGGGGATACGGCAGAAGCCCTTGCCCGGATGGCGGTCGGGGTAGGCGCCCACGGGATCATCGCGCCCGCGACACGCCCCGAACGGGTAAAGGTGCTGCGCGGCATTGTCGGGGACAAAAAGATCCTCTCACCGGGTGTCGGCGCCCAGGGCGGCGACCCCCATGCAATCGCCCCCCTCATAGACGGCATGATCGTCGGGCGCTCCATCTATACGGCCAGCGACCCGGCGGGCGCCGCCGCTGCATATGCCGAATTTCGCCGATGATGAGTGACCCGCACTGATGCTCCGTGGAGGGCACGTGATGAGCCCTATGAGTCACCTGAGGCTCTTTCTTTTTTTTAGCGCGGACTTTTTTGCGAACCTCGCAGGCAGGGGCCCTTTCACATGCCTCTTCGACAGCAAAATAACAGCATATATAATATAATGTGCATGAATAATATACGGTGCATGAATTCGTCCGCGTCTGCAAACCATGAACGGATGACTGTACACACCCAAATGCTTATCCTTGCATTCACTGATAGAGTAATCCATGAACTGGTCCGAGGAACAGAGAGAACTCGCCAAAAAATACGGAACCCTGGAGGATATTCCCGTCGAAGAACGCCGGTACAAGTGTTTCACCTGCCACCACGTCGTCGATGAACGCCCCTGCCCCAACTGCGGCGAGGTGCACCTGCAGATCATGTGCCCGCTCGATCACTGCCACTGTTCGCACAATATCATCGAGACCATCGAATACTGCCCCCTCTGCGGCCAGCCGGTCTGCCCCGAGTGCGGTTCGCATGACGTATCCCGGGTCTCACGGGTCACGGGGTACCTTGCGGATGTTGCCGGATGGAACCAGGGCAAACAGCAGGAACTCAAGGACCGGGCCCGGTATGACGTCGCCTGAGGATCCCATCTCATTTTTTACGTGAAAACCGTTGAGGTTTTCTTATCCAACCCCTAACTTTAGATTATGCGGTATTTCCTCCGGGGAGAGACCCTGTTCCTGCGCGGCAGATTCCATGCGGCCAGCACCGGGGTGGGGGGAGGCATCAGGGATGTTTCCACCATCTGCAACTCCACGGTCCCCAAAAACTTCGAACACGAAGACCCCCTCGCCTACATCCACGCCATTGCGGCATCGCGGGGATACGGCGAGGATGTATTCGGCCTTCTGACGGCCGTGGGTATGCACAACCTGTGCGTCCTTACGTATGACTACGTGACCGTGTTCATCACGGCGGGCGTCACCAACAGGAATCCACAGGGCCCCGGCACCATCAATATCATCGTCTATACCCGCGAGGCATGCAGCGAGGGCGCGCTCCTCGAGCTGATCATCACCGCCACCGAGGCAAAGGCCGATGCGCTGCGGAGAATGGGCTATGACTTCACCGGCACGACCACGGACGCCGTCGTCGCCTGCCACGAAGGGGGGGGAGAGGTGGCCCACCCGTACGCCGGCACTTTCACGGACATCGGGGCAAAAGTGTATGAAAGCATCCTGCACGGCCTCCCGGAGGCGCTCCGCCGCTTTGAAGGCGACATTCCCTCGCGAGGCCCGTCGTTTTTCATCCTGACCACCATCGGCACAAAGCGGTGGTTTGAATGGTCCCCCGAGGGATGCCCGTACTATCCCTGCCACGGCTTTGCCGGCCAGCGCTGTGAATTCTGCTACTGCCCCTTCTACCCCTGCCGGGATGAGAGCCTGGGGAAGTGGACCGAAGGGTCGTCCGGAAAGAAGGTCTGGTCCTGTGAGGACTGCACGCTCCCCCATGAACCGGCCATTGTTGAGAAGATGCTTGAAGACCCGGATGTCACGCTCGACGAACTGAAAAGGGTGAGGAGGACAGCCTCCGGATAGAGAAGAGGGATTATTTTTTAAAAAAAAATCTTTCCTGAACCTTATTCGGTCATGTCGAGCGCCGCAAGGAGCTCGTCGAGGGGAATGCCGTGGCCGAGGGCCGCCTGGCGAAGCGTTTCACCGTTTGCAAGGGCGCATCCGATACAGCCCATGCCGAACCTGAAGAGAACATCAACGGCTTCGGGCTTTTCTTTCAGGATATCTGCGATGGTACTGTCTGCAGTCAAAGTCATGGCAACTCTGTTTTTCATTCCGAGTATTTAATGGTATATATTAACGTCCCCGTAGTGACAATACGGCGGTAATTTTGATACTTTCACCCTGCACGGCACTGCCATTCATACCCTTCTGGAGAGGATCGTGGTGACCAATCGGTTGGTTAAAGTAGGGAATGAAGACTATCATTCTCTACCAAAATTCAGAACAACCCTACGAGAAAAAGAACCAACAGGAGATGGAAAACATGGATGCATATCCGGAAGTAATAGAAAGAATCTCCCAAAAGATCACAGACAAAGGAGTCACCCCCGACAGGGGCAGAATCGCTTCAAAACTCAACCTTCTCGTCAAGGAATTCTCCATTCCCATCGAGGAGGCGGAACGGACCGTCACCAATGAGATGATGCGGGAATACAAGCTCGACAGCATCCCCCGCAGCGGCGGGTCGGATGAACTCACCGAGGTCGCCTCGGCCAAACCCGGTGCATGGGTCACCATAGAAGGGAAAGTGGTTGCCCTGCAGGCATCGCCCAGTCCTTCCATTGCCCAGAAAGGGATCATCGCCGACGCCTCCGGCGCCATCGAATTCGTGGTCTGGGCGAAGGCAAATGCACCAATCATGGAGGAGGGGCAGTGGTACCGGCTTGAATCGGCCGTCGTCGACGAGTTCAGGGGGTCCCCCAACCTCAAGGTCCATTCCGGGACAACCATCAGTGCAATTGAAGAGGAGCGGGGCTTTATTCCCCAGATGACGCCGCTTGCAGACGTCAGACCGGGCGTGGTCTCGGTCCGGGCAAAGGTCATCCAGCTCTGGGAGGTAAGGCATGAACGCATGCTCCAGACCGGCCTTGTGGGCGATGAGAGCGGCACCACCAAATTCGTCATATGGAAGAGCGACGGTGCCGAACCCCTTGAAGAGGGGATGGTCTACACCATCTACTTTGCCACCGCAGAAGAGTTCAACGGGCGTGTTTCCCTCAACCTCGGGGGAGCGGAATGGTGCAGGGAAGAGGGGGCCGATATCGAGGTCTCACGACGGGAAGGGAAAACCATCACCGGCGCCTTCGTGCATCTCGGAACAGGAACGGGCCTTATCAAACGCTGCAAGGTCGAGGGATGCAACCGGGCGCTTTCGCGCCAGAACTTCTGCCCGGTCCACGAAATCCAGCAGGATTTCCGGTATGATCTCAGGATCACCGGCGTTGTGGACGACGGCACGAGCGCCCACAATGTCCTCCTGCAGCTCGCCGCGACCGAAAAGATCACCGGACTGAGCCTCCAGAGTGCCGTCGAAATGGCGGAGAACAATCCGCTGGGCCTGGACGATGTCTTTATCCGGATGCAGGAGCTCCTCATGGGGCGCTACATCTCCTGCAGCGGAAATGACATCGAGGGAACGATGCTCGTCCGTGACGGCGACAACATTGAACCGGTCGAATTCGATACCGCCCGCCATGCGGGGCTCATCAATCGTGCGGGAACGCCGGCAGGAGGTGCCCAGGAATGACCGACCAGTACTCCGCACGGAGATATGTCCGTGAACCGGCACGCAGGGTCTATGCCAACGAACTGCGGGAAGTGCGCCTCCATTTCAAAGACGGCACCGATGAAAAGAGTCCGACCTATGTGATGCTTCCCACCGGCGTCCGCTGCAACCGCATCTTTGTGTGCGGCGAGATGATCCTCAAGGAGAAGAAGGGGGAGGATACCACCTTTTATTCAGTGCGGGTAAGGGACCCGACCGGGATATTCTTCGTGAATGCCGGCAGTTATCAGCAGGAGGCAATGCAGCAGATCGCCCGCATCGAACAGGGGTCGTTCGTTGCAGTCGTGGGAAAACCCGTCGTCAGGAGCATGGAGGACGGGTCCGTCTTCGTCTCCGTGCGTGCAGAGTCGGTCTTCCCCGTTGACCGCGACACCTACCGACTGTGGGTGGACGATGCCGCCGAACAGACCCTTGACAGGATCGATGCATTCCGGACCACCCCCGATTCGGAGAAGGCCGCAGAATTCTACAACACCAACCCGGAAATCTACCGCCAGATGGTGGCAGCTGCCCTGCGGACGATAGAATTCTGATACCTTTTTTTTCCCTTCATTCCAATGATCCTACAGGATTTTCCTCGTGCAAAGAAACGTCCTGATGCCATTGCCGGGTGGTGAAATGGAGATAGCCGATGATGTGGATGAGCGAATGCAGGCCCTTGCCGGGTTTCTGGGAGTTTTCCCCCTACGCATCACAGAATCCGCCGGCACCCTCTACGGCCACCGGGCATTCTACTGTGACGGGGACCGGGCGTATCTTGTCCTCACTGAACCGGAGGCCGACGATGCTGCAGAAAAAGCAATACAAGAACGCCTCTGGGCAATTGCACTCGAAACAACCTTTGATTATTTTGGCATAGATGCCTCCCCGTCGGATGTTGCCGCAGCAATGATATTGCCCGCATCAACAAAGGGCTGTCCCGGATGGTCGATGCGTCGTGCGGCATCGGCCCCCTGTCCTCGGCCATGCTCTCACTCGGGAACCGGAAAAATATCCTTGCAGACCATGACCAGAGGGAGGAACGCTGCAACGGCTATCTCATCTACCGTCTGTTTTAGTGCAGGACGGGTCCTGCCTGCCCGCCCCCTGTGCAGGACGCGATCCCTTCCATTCACCCTTGAGTTCCGGATAATCAACCAGAATCTTACTGACCGTGCTCCGTGAAACACTGAACATGCGGCATAATTCCCCGATGCTCTTCCCCTGTTTTCGTGCTGCTATCAGCTCTGCCGTCCCTTTTTCATCAAGGGAACACGGGCGTCCCGGCCTGCGGGCCGCCCGCCCCCCCGACGGTTCAGCATGCGATCTTCGCATCTGGTCCATCACCTGTTCAAAGTAGCAGCCAAAGGAATGCACCGCCTCCATGCGCGGCTGCACCTCAAGCCCACCGCCGATGCAGTCTCCCAGGGCCCAGTATATCGCACATCCGACGGCATCCATATCCCTCACCTTGCGCAGGAAATTATCCGGACGCTTCAGGCATTCGGCAAGGTTGCAGCATATGACGTTGTCGATGCCGTGCTGCGAACAGTAGCGGAGCATCTCCTGATAGGCCGGCCGTTTTTCCGGCACAACCGCGGGGGACACGGTATCATGAAAGATATGGGCGATTTCAAACTTGTATTTGCAGAAATCCTCGATTATTGCCTTCTGGTCTTCGAAGTCAGATAGTCTCCGCGCATTGAGGTACACTACTGAACATCGTTTCATTGATCGTTCCTGTAATATTGAAAAATATTTATGGTTTTTTAAACTGAATCGCAGGGGTGCTGTGTTTGGTGCGTTGTAATGTCCCCTTGCCTTTCTTCAGGAACGAGCGTATCCGTGGACTGTACATCCCGGTAAATCCGCCGACAACCCCTGTTATCACAACAAGCGCTGCAACCGTCGAGGATACCATAACCGACCCGTATAATGCGGCAAGCGCAATGGAAAACTCCCCCCGGGCAGCGGTATCCGACCAGATCTCAACACCCGAGAGGGTGGAGCGGTGGGAGAGCCGTCCGATGATGATCCCGGAAAAGAGTTTGGAGGAAATGGCCAGCACGCCAAGCCCCAGAAGGAGGAGAGGAGAGAGAGCCCCCGTAAACTGCACGGATACACCGAAGAAGACGAAGAAGAGGACCATAAAGACCTCTCGAAACGGTCGTGCGATCGCCGCAGGTGCTTCGTGTGAGACCATGGAGAAGGCGGAACCGAGGGCAATCACCGTCAGGCTGTCGGGCACACCCGCCAGATTCGAGAGATAGGCAGCAAGGATCACCGCCGCCACTACAAACAGCAGGGGGACTTCATCGTCCCGGGACAGCAGGCGCCGTAAAGGGTCCTTCAGGAAATAGACCAGAAGAAACGAAGCGGCGACGAACTGAATCGTCATAATGATGATACTGAGAGGGCTCTCCTGCGTGGCGGCGAGGAGCACGATGAAGAGGACAAGGACGATATCCTCGAATACCATCATCCAGACGACGGTCTCCGACTCGGGAAAGCCAAGTTTCCTGTTCTCGATTAGAGAGGAGAGGGCCATCGCCGAACTGCTGATGTAAAATGCCGCGGCAATGACGACCGCCTCGAACAGCGGAAGCCCCAGAAGGAAGGCTGCGATGAGCCCAATCGCAAAATTTACGCCGAAGTCGACACTGCCTGCGCGTACGAAGGAACGCCTGCGCGCGAGGACATCGTGCGGGCGCAGATGCAGACCCATCGTAAACAGGAGGAAGAGAAGCCCGATATGACCTAAATAGGCCGCGGTCTCGCTCTCATGAATGACATTGAGGCCGGTGGCGCCCAGTACAATTCCAATGATAATGTAAAACGGAATTGCCGGAAACCGCCATGTTCTCGCCAGGTATGCCACCACAAACCCGGCGGTGAGTGCCAGTGCTATCCCCTGCATGGTACCGGATTACCCGAGGATTTCCTTCTCAAAGAGCTTGATCTGATCAGCTTCGCCGATGACAACGACGGTATCGCCCGCCTCGAAAACATAGGAGGGCCGGGGGTTGACCGTGTTTTTCCCTCCACGGGAAACGGCAATGACCGTTGCCCCGGTCCTGGAGCGGATATTCATCTCGCCAATGCTTTTGCCGGAGAGGTTTTTCCGTATGATGTAGGTATGGACGCTGATGCGGAGATCACAGAGTGCCGAAAAGGAGATCTCCACCCCTTCCTGTTCCGCCTCGATGATCGCCCCGGTCAGCACATTCCCCAGCCGTCGTGCCTCCATCGCGTTCAGTTCGGCAGAACAGTAATCATCACCAGCCCTGCTGCGCGTGTATATCTGGACGTTCCCGTTTTCCATATAGACAACCGAAATTATGTCTTTTTCATCGGTTTCGAGCTCGTATTTCGTCCCGATTCCCGGCAGGCTGAGCTGATGAAAGTCCATGCAGATTACTCACCGTATGAGATATTTAATATTGGGGCATGATTACCATTCATTAGCTGAAAAAGGGGCGCTTTTCCGGAATCTACCGGAAGGCGACCTGCCGGAGGCACCCGTTTGACACATCACGATAAAAAAATCAGGATTGCCGATATCGCCCGCGCGGCAGGCATAAGTGAAGATGAAGCGCGGGCCATTGCCGAACGGCACCCGAAGGAGGTCCCGTCCAGGCGGCTGGGACGAATAAAGGTCTTCCCCGAAGAGGCTGCAGGCGCAGTCAGGCGCATCGCAGAGAGGGAGGGTGCAATTCCTGCAGGGGCCCGGCAGGGCGATGCAACACCCGGACAAAGAAGGGGGGAGGCAGGAGCGAAAGAAACCAGCGACTCGCGCCTGGGAAATATTGCCCGCCAGCGTGGAGACGAGCGGAAACGCGAACGGGCATCTGCCCCCGGCCCGTCGCCCACCCCCCCCGCGCAGGGGGCGCCTTACCACCTGATCGAGAAGGTCGCCCTCCTGGAACAGCAGATCCGGCGTATCTTTGCCCGCCTGGAAGAGTCGGAACAGGCACGTCTTGCGGCCGATGCCGCCCTTGAGGAGCGGATCGGCCTTCTTGAGCGCCAGGTCGCAGCACTCGGGGAACAGAACCGGATCACCGGTGAGTGGATAGCCTATGTCAACGGCCGGCTCGATGAGATGGCGGCGGCCGACCGGAGCATCGCCGATGCCACCAATGCGTGGGCATCCTATACGGAATCGGAACTCGCTCTTCTGAAACGGTCCTTCACCGAACGGGTGCGGGACCGGTTCAGCGACGAAAAATAGAACATTCTTATGGATACGCCGGCCCCTTGTGCGCCCGTATCTCTTTTTTCCATCACGCCCTTTTGGGCATGCTCACCGCATAACCATCCGTTGAATCAGCGACATCACCCCGGGCGTCGTCTTCGGACCGGAGAGGCCGGGGGGGCCCCCCCTGCCCATTCCCATCGGCATGCCCATTCCCATGCCGGGGGGAGGGGACGCGAACATCTCCTTGTTCATCCGGTCGGTGATCTCGTCGAATATTCGCTTGTACGCGACGCAGTGGGGATCCACCGCACGCACCTCGCCGCCGGTGGGGGTGATGGCATTGTACGGGCAGCCGCCGCGGCAGTAGCTGATATGCCTGCAGTCGGCGCAGGCGGTGTCGACTAACTCTTTGAACGCGTGCATCCGCTGCCACGCCTCCGACTCTGCAAGGTCGTCCACCGTCGGGTGGGCGGCCACATTGCCCATCACCCACTCCGGCATGCCGACGAACCGGTAGCAGGGGTAGATGCCGCCGTCCGGCCCGACGGCAAAGGTGGTGCCCATGCAGTCGGCAAAGGTGCAGACGCTGCCATGCCGGGTAAAGACGCACCGGCACAGGTCGTTGATGTTCATCACCTCCATATCGTTCAGGTGCACCAGCGCCGTATCGAGGAGATAGACGAGAAGCTCCCCGTACTTCTCCGGGGGAAGTGCCCACTGTTCCGGTTCGCTGCTCCTGAGCGACGGCAGGGCGGGGTGAAGTTTGAGCGGGAAGCCGTTCTTCCTGAAGAAATCGACGATCTCGTCCCTGCGCTCGAACGAGATGGAGGTGAAGGTGCAGATGAACCGCACTTCGAGGCCGTGCCCGGTGGCGGTTTCGTAGCCTTTCATCGTCTTTTCGAAATACCCGGCGCCCCGCTGGGAGTCGTTGAGGTCTTTCGGTCCGTCGATGCTCGACCCGATGGGGACATGATACTCCGCCAGCACTTCCGCCATCTCGGGGGTCATTCTCCAGAGATTCGTCTGGAGGGCAAAGTCGGGGGTCAGGTGGGGAAGACCCTCTGCAAGAATGGGGATCGCCTCCCGGTAAAAGGCGGGCCCCGCGAGGAGCGGTTCTCCCCCGTGAAAGGTGAAGGTGACGGGTTCATCCCGGAAATCCCTGAGCCACTCGACGATTGCTTTCACCGTATCGATGCTCATGACGGGGGAGCCCTCCTCCGAACTCCAGCAGTAGCTGCAGTTCGCCGGGCACCCCAGCGTCGGGACGATCATCACGTGAAAAGGATTTTTCATAAGCCTGTGTTCCCGTTTTCTTCGGGGGCTATTGAAGGTTTTCTTTAATACTGACATGGCCGTTCCAAAGATACGGGGGAGTACAAGGAGACGGAGCAGACCAAAGATGTCCCTGTCAAACCCTGCATTTCGTCAATCCCGCCCTCACCGATATTGCCCGGAGAACGAATAATCCCCTCAGAACCCCCCAACCACTCGGTCTTATATAATGTCACCCGTATTCCAATACATGAGATTACAATCGATCCCGGCTCTTGCCATCCTCCTCATCGTCATGATCGCCGGGTGCGGCTGTACCGATACGGGGGCACCTCCGCGGGAAGAGGGTGCGCCAGCCACGGGAGCAGGAACGGCCACTCCATCATCATCTCCGGGAGGACCGGCGGCAATTATCCCGGAATCCGGCGAATATTCACCGGGTTACGGGGAGGTTGCAATGACACCGGATGATCTGGCCTCCTTTGTCAGAAATGCCTCGGAATATGGGAATCTTGCAGGTCAACAGGCATCGCTGGCCGAATTCTCAAAACAGGAAGGCACATTCTCCCACGGGAACCTGTATATCTATGCCTATGACTACAACGGGACCCTCCTCGCCCACCCCTACCAGGCAAAGGTTGTCGGCACCGACCGTTCGGGCTGGGCTGATGCACGGGGGCTTCCGGTGATCCGCATCGGTGCGGCCACCGCTTCGGCCGGAGGCGGATTTATCGCGTACCTCTACCCGGCACCGGAAGGAGGGGTGGTCGATGAGAAGGCACTGGACACCTATGAACCGAAGATCGGCTACGTCGCCCCCGTCGGAGACACCTGGTGGATCGGATCCGGCATCTACTTCTCGGACATGATGCCCGAAGGAACCGTGCGGCCCGACGTCATATCGGACATGATCCGGCTTGTGGAGGACGCCGCCGCCTACGGCCGCGAGCAGGGATCAGTGAAAGCATTTTCTGCGATCTCAAACAGGTCGGGGATGTTTGTCGACAGTGCCGGCCACTATATTTATGCCTATGACTACAACGGGACCCTCCTCGCCCACCCCTATCTGCCGGAGATGATCGGGTCCGGCCTGATCGAGAACCGCGATTCATTCGGCATGGAAAATATCCGTGCTTTGTGCGATACGGCCAGTTCCGGAGGCGGTTATGTGGTATTTATCTGGCCGAACCCCGACAGTGAGGACCGGGAGGAGCTGAAGATCGGGTATGTCCTTCCGGTGGATGAGGAGTGGTGGGTCGGCTCCGGGGTGTACCTGAGCGGGATCACGGGGGAGGAGACCGTCCTCTCCTCCTGATCAGGCTGCTACCCCTGTAGCGGTTTTCCTGAATGTGGATGCCTGATTCGATCAGAATCCAATGACGATTCAGATAAAAAATGGGGGAGGGTCAGGTTGCTCTCGTTGTGGTTTTACGGCTTCGGCCATGCAACCACCAACCGCCAGTCTGTCAGCGGGTAAAACCTGAACCGGGCACTATACTGCACGCCTCCATCGTCATACCCCACGGAGCCGGAATCCTGTGTAGTTATCCTGTCGATTGCCTGCCCCGGCAGTGACAGCAAGCACCTCAAACGGCCGGAGGATGGCCTCAGCTGTCCATCCGGTTCCGCAGACATGATCTCCAAATCGAGGTCGGCCAGAGGTTCGTCCGATACCGGAACCACCATTGTTACAGGCTAAACTATCCCGTATTTCCCGCTGATTGCAGCAAACGTCCCGTCCTGTTTCATCGCATCAAGAGCGCCCTGCCAGTCTGCAATCACATTGTCGGGTGTGTCGGTGCTGAATGCGATGTACATCGGAACCGTCCGTACCGTGTATACGGCTTCAAGGGCGGATGGATCAATCCCTTCCCTGCGTGCAATATCCGCTGCATTCGCGCTGCTCCCGAACCAAAGGTCTGTTGTTCCTGCCATCAGGCTGCGGAGACATTCAGCATCGCTGCTGCAGGTTGCGATAGTGTCAAAGTGGTTTTCCACCAGGAACAGGTGCCGGGAGTCGTCTTTCACCACACCGATACGCCCTGCCTGTTTTGCCGCTTCAAGGCTGGTTATCTGAATGCCGGAATCGTTTCGTGCATAGAGCGTTTGGTCAAACGCTACAATCGGGCCGACCCATTTGAAGAGATCTTCGCGCTCGTCACTCCGGCCGGTTGAATACAGGGCCACCCGCGGCCCGGCAAGGGCAAGGTTGTACCCTTCGCTCCACGGCAGGATCTCGATATCAGCGTTCTGGTTCAGCCGGGTGAGAATCCCGTCTACCACTTCTGTTGAAAGCCCGGTGGCCTTCCCGTCTGCACCTGCATAACTCAGCGGAGGAAATTCCTCGGTGATGATGCGGATTCCTGCATCTTTTGCCGTGCCTGCGCCCGCTTCACCCTCCCCCATACCCGCCGCAGGCCCCTGCGTAGAACACCCGCATGCGAGAACAAGAGCGAACAAGAGACATACTATGCCGATGCAATGCCCTGCATTCTTCATTGACATCCCATCCTGAATGAACAATTGGTACGGTGATCATGCTACATAAATTATATAATGGTAACTGGAATCTCCTTTTTTCGGGAGGGGTTCGATGCCGCATCACGGATCGGAGCCAGTTATAAAAAAAGAGGGCAGGAAAGGGCACCGGTCAGGACAGAGCACCGTCATATCCGGATGTTATGCCCGTGATCCTGCCAGCTCACTGCCGATCCGGATGACTTCCCGTACGAGAAGATCGAAGTCCTCCCGCCGGCTGCGGTGATTGGCAATACCGGCATGCAGGAATATCCTGCCCCTGAGGGTGACCGTTGAGGCGACTGCAATCCCCTGCTCCTGGAGTTCGGTCTCGATCTGCTTGTTCAGCTCGTCGAGCATGGCATCGTCCCAATCAGGCCGTATGTAGCGAAAGTTGACGATGTTCAGCGATACCGGCAATGCCACCTCAAGTTCAGGGGCGGCTTCAATCAACCCGGCCAGATAATGCGCCTGGTCGATATTCTGCTGGATGAGCCGCCCGAACCGTGCGGTGCCGTGCTCCTTGATCGTCATCCATGCCTTGAGTGCATGAAATCCTCGCGAGAGCTCAAAACCATAATCAGAGATCCAGGGCACGTCAATACCGGTCAACCCACGGTCCCCTTCCCCGTGGGCGAGATACGTCGTGGAGAGCGAGAAGGCGCGGCGTTGCTCGTCGGCGTCCCTGACGAGGACACAGCCGATGGGGTACTGCAAATACATCCACTTATGCAGGTCAAATGCCAGAGAATCGGCACGCTCCATTCCCGCGACGAGATGGCGAGACCTGGGAGCGATGGCTGTCCAGGCACCACACGCACCGTCGACATGGAACCAGCACTTTTCCTCAGCGCAGATATCTGCAAGCGCATTGAGATCGTCGATGGCGGCGGTGTTCGTCGTCCCGGCGCACCCGACAATGCAGATGGGGAGAAACCCGTTCGCACGGTCGTTTTTGATGGCCGCTTTTAGCGCCGCAAGATCGATCTGCAGGGACTCGTTCACGGGGATCCGGCACAGTGCATCCTTCCCAAAGCCGAGCAGTTCCACCGCCTTCTGTATAGAGGAATGCGCTTCATCCGAACAGTAGAGGGTCATCTGCTGCGGTGCGCAGCGCATTCCCCTGCTCCGCACATCGAACCCGGCCATGGCATTGCGCGCAACGGTCAGGCCGATCAGGTTTGAAGCCGAGCACCCGCTGGTAATAAGCCCGCCGGCATCCGAAGGATATCCGAGAAGATCCTTGCACCAGTCGAGAACCTGCAGCTCGACGTAATTGTTGCTGAGGTAGGAAAACGATCCGCTGATGGCATCCGTTGAGGCTGCGAGCAGTTCTGCAAACATGCCCATCACGGTTCCGGGACCCGCGACCCATCCCCAGAACCTCGGATGGCTGTTGCCAAACTGGTAGGGGAGAATGTACCGGACATACTCGCGGTAGACTTCTTCGGCAGACTCGGGGTCCTGCGGCGGCGGGACGTCAAAGTGCGCCTTCACCTGTGGTGGCGCATGCTGCCAGACAGGACGATCCCGGAGCGTCTCGAGATAGTCCATCGCATCATCCATAATCTGGTGGCCAAGGGCACGCATGGACGCCCATTCTTCCGGATCCAGTGTTTCTTCATTCCGTGATTCGATCGGTGTGTTCATGATTTTACGCCTCCGGAAACGTCATTGGCGGGATGCATCTGCTTCAAAAGCAGCCTCCTCAAACAGATTCATGGAATATATGCCCTCTTGGATACCGTGGTTTATAAAAGGAGTGCCGGGGAGACGAGAACACCGGAAAAAAGGTCAGGGTGCAGGAACGGGGACCACGAGGAACATGGCATATCCATCTCCGGTGTTCCTCGTCACATGGCCCTTGCCTGAAGTATCTTCCAGCAGGACCAGATCACCGGGACCAAAGCGCCTGACCGTCCCGTCTGTCGTCTTCACCTCCACCTCGCCCGACAGGAGGGCCAGGAACTGGCGGGTGGGGGCCGGATGCAATTCGCCGATCCAGCCGGGCTCAAAGGTATAGAAGCGATACTTCGACGCGGCTCTGTCCTCAGAGATATAGAACGGGGCGGCGGGCGGGGCTCCTTGCGCGAGACTCTGTTCGACCGTGACGATATCAAGGTGGGAGTCGCCCTGCGAGTCCGCGAATATTCGGTAATATGTCACCTTTGTGAGATTGGGGGGGGCTGTCTGAGTCATGTTTCTATCCCTCTGTGTGATGTGCTGGTGGGATGCATCCCATCATAATTACACCGGACGGGGGTAGGATAAAAACATTCCGGCCGGCCGGAAGGGCGAAGGAGGGGTGCTTCGAACCTTACACATCAGGGGGTCTCATGTGCCGGATCGAACACTTCCGAACGGGGAAATCGGCAGAGGAAAAACGGGTGATACATTCAAAAAACAGAGTCCCCGATTAATTTTGCACATGCTCAATTGGCGCATAAATGAAGCACTCTCCTGAACCATTGAATAATCCTTCTACTCTTCCCCGATGTCTTCGTCCCACAACGCCGGATGGGCGGCAATGAATTCACGCATCATCTGCAGACACTCCTCATCATCCATGATCACCAGTTCGACGCCACGGGAGCGCAGATACTCCTCCGGACCCTGAAACGTCCGGTGTTCCCCGATGACGACCGTGGGAATCTTGTAGAGAAGGACGGCCCCGCTGCACATGTCACACGGGGAGAGGGTCGAATACAGCACCGCCCGGCGGTAATCACGGGGCCGTAGCCGCCCCGCATTTTCCAGGCAGTCCATCTCGGCGTGCAAAACGGCGCTGCCCTTCTGCACCCTGCGATTGTGGCCCCGACCGACAATTCTCCCGTCGATCGCCAGCACCGAGCCTATGGGGATGCCTCCTTCGCTTAGCCCCTGTCTTGCTTCCTCGATGGCGGCCTCCATGCATTCATCCTTTGATAGGGCTTGCATGGAGAGAACATGGACTGATGGATGTTGAATATTGCGGTCCACAAACCGAACCACCACCCAAGTCGAAGCACAGGATTCGGGTGGGTGGCATATGTCTCCACCAATCAGGGAAGACGAACCTGTAGCACCACAAGACCAACTATTACCGCCTGACGGAGGCAGGCGACGGGACTTACCATATCGTATGCAGGGGCAATTTCAAGGGATGCGGGGAGTAAGCCCGGCGCTTCCCCATGCCCCGATTTTGATCCGGTCAATGTATCAACTGAAAACAGGCGTTACCCGCCGGGCAGACGGGATAATGCGTCTGGAGCAGGAATTTCATCATCAGTAACTATCAATAAAATACTATTTTTTATTCATGCAGGTACAGAACGAGCCACACCGATGACACCCGTCGATTCCTTCGTAGCAGGGTTCGATGTGAATCGTAATATTGGACCGCGGATACTCCACAATGAGATCCGACTCCAGGTGATCCGCAAGGTCATGTGACTGTTCCACCGAAATATTTCCTTGCATTACCAGGTGGAAGTCGACGAAAATATCCGGTCCTGAACGGCGGGTCCTCAGGTCGTGAAACCCGGCATATTGGCTGGCATGTTCGCATATGATCTCCTTGATCCGGTTCTCATCGTTCTCCGGAAGGCTCTGGTCGATGAGGTCGGCCACCGAGCGCCGGGTAAGATCATAAGCGGCCCTGATTATGACGAGTGCAATTCCGATGGCAAAGATCGAATCGATGCTGGTAATGCCGGTTACCCGTATCAGGACCAGCCCCAGGGTAACACCTACCGACGTATAGACGTCAGTCCTCAGGTGCCAGGCATCGCTCTCAAGAGCAATCGATTCGGTCTGCATGGCAACGGTCATCAGACGACGTGATACAAACCAGTTCACTGCTGCTGAAACGGCCATTACAGCGATACCAACAATAAGGAGGTCTTCTGATAGTTCCGGCCCTCCTCCCCACAGGAGACCGCGGGCGGCCTCCCAGATGATGAGTGCCGCAGCAATGAAGATAAGTACCGCTTCGATCATCCCGGAAAAATCTTCAAATTTCCCATGACCGAATGCATGTTCGAGATCGGGAGGTTCTGAAGATTTCCTGACAGAAAAAAAGGCGATGACTGCGGCGAGCAGATCCATTGTTGAATGAATCGCCTCGGAGATGATGCTCACCGAACCGACGGCAAATCCCACAATGAATTTGAGTATGACCAGGGAGGTATTGGACACCACCGAAAGGCGTGCTGTTTTCTGTTTGAGTATATTGAGTTCTTCCTGGGAGACTTCGGGCGCATTATTCATGGATAATCCTGACTATTTCACCCTTGAGGTGATGAAGGTGACGAATGACAGAGTCTTCCTGATGGGTGCCGGGTGGAGGTTTTATTGTTTCCGCCGCCCATTTCCGGGTTCTGCCCTGTAAAGTGCCTCGCGATCCCCGGCATCAATACAAAGCGGCCTCTCTCGAACGGTCTCAAAGAAGAGAAATCAACGGGAAGGGAGGTAGATAATCTTTTTATAGCATCTTCGTCTTTGGGAGTCACTATGAGTGATTTTATTGATGTATGCAGCACCCTCGACATGCAGGACGGTTCGTTGAGAAAATGTGAGACTGGCGGCCGCGAGATCCTCCTCGCCAGGGTCGGGGATCGCTACTACGCCGCTGACAATCGCTGCCCCCATATGGGGGGAGATCTCTCCCGGGGAACACTGGAAGGAACTACGGTGACCTGCCCCCTCCATCACTCCCAGTTTGATCTGAGCGATGGACGTATGCGCCGGTGGACCGACTGGTCGGGAATCAAATTATCCGCAGCAAAACTCCTCAGGGCTCCGCGACCTCTGAAGACCTACGAGGTGAAAACCGAGGGGGAGCGAATCCTCGTCAGGTTCAGCGAGTAAGGTAATTTTTCGCTACAGAATTTGTCCTATGATAATCCTTTCAGGGTATGATCCGGTGAGAAAATGAAGCCCTGTTGTAATCTTTATGAGAACACCGCGACGGATGTCCCGACCGCAGGAGGCGGCTTTGACCTTCGTGCATCCTCACGGATTATTCGGATTGAAGGGCTCATTCCTTTTACCGGGTGCGCAATTCTCATCGGATGTGTCGTAACACTCAGGGAAGTCGGATTTTCAGGCGCCAACTGGGGTTTGTTCGCTATCGCGGTTGTCGCAGCTCTTCCCGTTCACATCGATGCCCACATCCGGAATGACATCATGGATGTGGAGGTCGACCGGCATGAGAAGAGCAGGGAAACCGGGCGTAACCGGCCCCTTGTTGCCGGGTGGGCCACGCTCGGCGATTACAAAAAGATCTCTGTGATTGTCACATGCCTGGTGGTGGTCCTTGCCGGGTACCTGACCACGCAGCGGATGTATATCCCATTATTCTTCATTATCGGCTTCTTTTTCGATTATGCCTATAACCATCCCCGCATCGCTCTGGCGTACCGGCCCTATACCGAATGGTTCATTTTTCCCTGGCTGGTAGTCGGCGTAACGGTGACCATGGTGTACGCTGCGACCGGCATAATCTCTCTTTTGGCCCTCATACTGTCGCTGTTGCATGGCCTGACGGGGACCTGTTTCGTGGTATCGATGATGCGCCGTGACGTTAATTCCGACCGGCTGGGAGGGAAAAACACGTCTTCCGTGCAGCATCCGGAACTGCCGCATTCGACGATATATGGTATTGTTACGCTGCTCGTAGCATTCCTGATGCTCTACCCTCTGTCGTGCGTTCTTGGAAGGGGGGAGCTCTCGTATATCCTCATCCTTACGACGGCTGGTATCGCAGGAGTCAATACGGTCTACGGGGCAGGAATTGATCAGCTCTGCACCCGTGCGTTGTATTCCGTCTTTCCTGATTTCGAGGTGAGGGCAAACAGACTCATGCTGCAGCAGGTGGGAGCATCCATGATACATGCAGTGGCGGTTACGGTCATGTTACTGGCGTTTGGGGTGAGACCATGAACGTTGCGATTGCAGGTGCCGGGATCGCCGGCGGCTACCTGGCGGGGCTTCTCGAACAGAGGGGTATCTCACCGGATGTCTATGATGGCCGGGATCATGCCACCCGCTGTACCTGTCGCTCGTGCGGATGGGGGGTGCCGATGGCTATCACTACGTACCTCGCCGATGTCGGCCTCGATCTGAACGACTACCTCATCGAACCAATGTCGCCTATGGATTTCGACGGCCTTGCGGCAAAGACCCCTCTCTGCACCATCGATAAACCCCGTCTTCTCCGGGATTTCGCAGGAGCTTCGGGATTAAAGCGGCAGAACCTGAGGCCGGAGACGGCAGAGGACTATGATATTGTGGTGGATGCGACCGGCATCAGGCGAGCTCTCCTTCCGCCCTGCAGGTCGGATCTGACGCTGCCTACCCTGCAGCACAGGGTCACCGCGGAATCCATAGGGGGGGAGCGCCTTGGAGCGGGGGTGAGCGGGAACCGTATACCCGGCCTCGGGTACCTGTGGATCTTTCCTGTCGGCAACGATCAGTATCATATAGGCATCGGGGGTCTGAACCTTATCCGGCAGGATCGCCTGTTGGAACAATTGTACCGGGACTTCTCCGGGAGGTTTTCATTCACCCTGCATTGCAGCTGCCATGATACCATCCGGGTCGCTTCCCCGCACTATTCGACGCCGTTCTTTGTCAGAAAGACACGGATGGACGGTACGCCCCAGCTGATCATCGGCGTTGGTGAATCTATCGGGACCGTCTCGCCGTTCACGGGAGAAGGTATTGTTCATTCCCTAGAGTGCGCCAGAATTCTGGCAGATACCTGGCCGAATCCTGAGGACTATACAAGAACGGTGCTGGTCCGGTTTGCATGGATGAAAAAAGAGCGGAAGACACTTGATTATCTTCTCTCACCTGAAGGAAGGAGCGGCCCGAGGCTACAGGACCGGTGGAGATTTTTCCGCAGTTCCCGTCGCCCGGGTATCAGACTTCCCATGCTGGAGGCGTTCAGCCGCATGGGCAGTCTTTCGCGATGGCTGGAGACCCCGGAGATCTAATCAGTACCTCTTCCGGGAAGACCCGGAGCGGACCGCCGCGATGAAAAAAAAGAAGGAACGGGGAGCGTGGACGCTCCCGTCGCCACCGGCGTACAACGCCCCCCTCATCACGCAGGGTTCATCGCGGCCGTTGTGGTATACGTGTTGCCGTCAATGGTTGTCAGGGTGATGCCGGCCGTAAAGGGGGGATTCTGAACCCATTCATCTGCTGGACACATGTCGAGGTCCGGAGCATAACACCCCAGCCAGGAGTACCCGTCATTCATTGAGTTCCCTGAGACCACAGGGAGTTCCTGGGGGGGAAGTCCCAAATCGGGCCATCCGGGGAAACGCACCTGGTACATATGTTTTGCCCGGTAGGTTCCCCAGGTCCCCAACGATCCGTCGATAAACCAATCAATTCTTTGCAGCACAACCCCGGGCGGGAGGTGGCTCGCATCCCATGTTGCGTCGTAATGGAGGTTCCAATACCAGTCATACACCTTAATGTTGTCATTCCACACCCTATAGGGCGAATAGCTCCCGGCAACCGTCATAACCGGAGGCGTGTACGGGCAGGATGAGGAATAGTCGGCCGTATAATAGACACCCTGGTACCCAAACATGAGCATGGTGGAGCTGTATATCTTGATATAGTCCACTGCAACCGGCTCAGCGATCACGTTCGGCAAATCGTGTCCGCCTTCCGCATAGGTGATGGCGTCAAAGGGAAGATACACGGTATAGGCCCCATAGGCGTCTGAATAGGTGAGGGCGTAGCAGTATTCCCCTGCGACACGTTGTATCGTGCCCGTGATTGCCAAAAATGGCCCTACACCAAAGTCCGCTGCGTCCGGGTCGCCGTAGTTCAGCAGTTCGCCGCCATCCCACTGGAACCCCCTCAAAAACCGGCCTCCTCGAGCGCTTTCGCTCTTCATTCTCCTTGCAGTACCTCGAGGTGTACACTTTTAGAAAAGCGGGCAGGAAAATGGGCTCGTCGAGATTCGAACTCGAGACCTCCGCCGTGTGAAGGCGACGTCATAACCAACTAGACCACGGGCCCAAAATGCACCGACCGGGAATTGAACCCGGGCTATTGGCTTGGAAGGCCAAAGTCATGCCACTAGACCATCGGTGCCCGATGATGTGCTCTAGTATATTTCTGCCAATCCGTATTAAAGATATTTTATTGAAAAGGGGATGAGGGCCTTATGCCCTGCGCATCTCCGCCTCGATTACCTCGAGGGCGGCGATGCGCTTTTCAAGCGGCGGATGGGTCGAAAAGAGCTCGGTAAGGCTCTTTCCGGAGAGGGCGGGGATGATGTAGAACATATTTGCCCCCTCGACCTTCTGTTTCTCTTCGGCGGGCACACGGTCCATGCGGCCGCTGATCTTGATCAGCGCGCTCTTCAGCGCCCCCGGATTGTTCGTGATTTGGGCGCTCCCCCGGTCGGCGGCAAATTCGCGGTACCGGGAGAGGCTCATCATGAGCACCGTCGCGACAATCCAGACGATGATGGAGACGATCCATGCCACAATCCACGCACCGTTGTTCTCCCTGCCGGAAAAGAGGGAGGCGAAGAGCGCATTCTGCATGATGATCGACGCAAGCATGGCAACGAAGCTTGCCACCGTCATGGTGAGGATATCACGATTCTTCACGTGCGAGAGCTCATGGGCGAGGACCGCCTCGAGTTCATCGTCGTCAAGCGTGCGCATGATGGAGTCCGTCACCGCGACGACGGCGTTTTTGGGGTTTCTCCCCGTCGCAAACGCATTCGGCACCGGCGACTGCATGATGGCAATCTTCGGCATCGGAAGATCCGCCTCTGCCGCAAGCGTTCCTATCATTGCATGGAGTTTTGGGTATTCATCTGCCGATACCACCCTGGCCCGGGTACTCATCAGCACCAGCTTCGCTGAGAAGAAGTACTGGATGAAGGCGAAGATGAAGACGAACGCCAGCAGTGCCCCGAACATATTCGGGAGGAGTATGTTCAGCACGGCCAGGAAGATGAGGTAGACGAGCAGGAGGAGAGCCCACGTCAGGATAACGCGGGAGGTCAGCCCCCAGTCTTTCTTCCATTTCATAACATCTTGGGTTTCTCGGGCGATCAGATATAGGTATTCAGTATGACACGGCCGGTCCGCTCCCCGGTTTCGTCCCCTTCATATACCCGCACATCGATGAATAATCACAGCCATGACGACAAAAGAACTCGATGAAGTGGTGATCAGCCGCGCAATTCTTGCAGAGCAGAATGCCGTGATGATGGACTACCTCGACCTTGACTGTGCGGTCGTCGGTGCCGGTCCGGCCGGCCTCACCGCTGCCGCATACCTTGCAGAGGCAGGAATTAAGACCGGCGTCATCGAAAAGAAGCTCTCCGTCGGCGGCGGCATGTGGGGCGGCGGCATGATGTTCCCCCGCATCGTCGTCCAGGACGAGGCCCGCCCTATTCTCGATAGATTCGGCATATCCTGCAGGAAATACCAGGAGAACTACTACGTCGCCTCGTCCGTCGAAGCGGTCGCCCGCCTGACCGCGGCGGCCTGTGATGCAGGGGCGGAATTTTTCAATGTCACGATGGTCGAAGACGTCGTTGTCAAGGCTGACGGGCGCATCTCCGGCCTGGTCATCAACTGGACGGCAGTCGAGATGGCCCGCCTCCATATCGACCCCCTGACCCTGAGGACAAAATATACCATCGATGCCACCGGCCACGACGCGACGGTTGCCCACCAGGTCAAAAACAAGGGAGGAAACCTCCCCATCGCAGGGGAAGGGTTCATGTGGGCCGACCGTGCCGAGGCACATATTCTCGGGCACACGAAAGAGGTCTTCCCGGGCCTCATCGTCGCCGGCATGGCGGCAAATGCGGTTGCAGGAGAGGCCCGCATGGGCCCCATATTCGGCGGCATGCTCCTTTCGGGACGCCGTGCGGCGGAGCTTGTCATCGAACAGCGCCGCTGAATGTTCCCCGCGTAAAAAAAGCGAGTGCATAAATATGCTGGCTCAAAACGACATTAGCATGGATACCGAAGGTGAGGCACTCGCCGATGTCGCGTACGGGCTCTTCGAAATCCTCCTCAACCGGCATCTGAAACGGGGAGGGCACTTCCTTTTCGAGCTCGTCGAATCCGGCAGGGATTTCAAAGAGGAATTTACTGCGGCGTTTCTGGCATTCGCAGAGGACTATCCCGAACTCTCTGAGGCGCTCCTCACCGGGTATGGAACCGCCGATGCCATCTATGATCTCTTCGTCTCAGGCGAGGGCGTCATTCCCACGAAGACCACCCGCATCTTCTGGATCCTCCAGGACGCCCCGGGTTTTGCGCCGGGCCTCGCCAATACCGAAAAGGCAGGGAAATGGCTGATATTTTTGGAGAGGGACGAAGCCGATGAGATGTGGAAGAAGATACGTGATGCAACCAGCGAGGGCAGGCTCGGCATATCGGCAAAGGTCTCGACGGCAAAACAGAACCCCGAATCACGTGACGAACGGATGGTCATCTACGTGCATACGGCAGACTGGGCGGATGAAGACGACGTGATGAAGATCCGCGAATCGCTCCGCTCCATGGGGGTTGAACAGCGGATAGGATACAAGAGAAATATCGAGACCTTTCAGGGCGAATACAGTGAAAAAGGAAAAAAGGTTACGTACTACAGTGCATAACCGGTATTGAGCATGGTTTTTCCAAAAAACCACGCAAAAAGATTATCCCTTTCTCTCCTTTGATTTCGGGCGGAGACCCTTGTATCCGCATTTCCGACAATTCGTTGCACGCGGTGCATTACGTGCATTGCAGCGCATGCAGATCTTTACATTGAGGAGTCGTGATTCTGCTTCTGGAAATCGTGCCATGGTCAAAATACCTACTATTTTTCAGTTCTATATACAACGTGGTCTGCCCTATTAACAGTTTTGTTCCCCGCCAGGGCGGGGATCAGGCGCCTGACGCAAGGTACTCACGGAGACGGGCGAGTGCCCGGCCCCGGTGGGAGATCGCCCCCTTCTCATCGGCCGTCCGTTCCGCGAGCGTCCTGCCCTCCACTTCGAAGATCGGATCATACCCGAACCCCCCGGTGCCCCGGGGGCCGACGACGGTCCCGTCGACGCGGCCGCGAAAGATCCTGACCGTGCCTGCTGCATCGGCATACCCGATGGCCGTCTCAAAGTAGGCGCTGCGGTCCTCCACCCCTTCGAGGAGTCGCAGGATGCCTTCCATGCCGATCGTATCCAGTACATAGGCGGCATACGGACCGGGAAAGCCCTTCAGTGCATGGATGAAAAACCCGGTGTCGTCGACCATCACCGGCTCCTGCAGCGCCTGCCAGGCAAACTCCGCCTTTGCCCGGGCAATGACCCCCACATCATTGTCCCTGAACTCGGGGATCTCAAGGGGCACGTGGCGCACCTCTGCAATGCCGGAGAAGAACCGGGCCACCTCATGGGCCTTGTGTTCATTGGAGGTGACGACGGTGATCTTCACAGGTACCGCCCCCTCAGCCGGATCTCCTCCACCCGCCTGAAGACCTCGGCGGCATCATCTGTTGCTGCCGCATATCCCTTCCTGAAGGCAAGGGATAGGCGTTCATAGTCACGGGAGGTGCTCTCGAGCGTCTGGAAGAAGACATGCACATCAACCCCCCGCGCCTCGGTCTCACGGGAGACGTAGGCAAGGCCGAAGTCGATGAAGACCGGCACCCCCTCGCGGATGATAATGTTGCTCGTCGTCAGATCCCCGTGGATGATGCCTGCCGCGTGCATCCGCCCGACCATCTCCCCCGCCCGTTCAACGGCAACGGGCCCAAGGCAATGCTTCAGCATCTCTCCCTTTACGTACTCCATGACGATACTGTCATGGGTGACATCACGGATGACCGGTGTCGGGACCCCCGCCTTTCGTGCCGCGGCAATCAGCCGCGCCTCGGCACGGGTTCGTTCCGCGATGAGGCGGGCATCAAGGCGGGGTGCCCGGTATCCCTTGGAGAGGCGGCGTTTTACCACATCGCGGCCCAGGCGGGTGACGAGCGCCTCGGCCCCCCGGGCACCCGCCCCTCCAATCATATCCGCACCGGCAAAGGCGGCATCCCCGTCGCCCTCCCGCCAGGTCACCATGACCTCGTCGGACCGGTACCCCGCATTGACCGCGGAGTCCGCAATATCCAGTGTTGCACCAGCCGCCAGCATGATCTTGCCCGTGTAGGCGATCATCGCACCGTTGTCGCCGATGAACTTCCGGTCGGGAACATAAAACGAGGCGCCGCGCTCCTCGCACATCGTGCGCACCATCTCCTGCAGGCGCCCATTGGCCCCCACCCCGCCGACAAGGAGGACCTCATCCTTGCCCGAATGGGCAAGCGCGCGTTCGGTCACCTCGACGCACATGGCAAATGCCGTCTCCTGGAGGCCTGCACAGACATCGGGGAGAGGAGCAGTGGACGCGGAGGCGGCCGAGATCAGGCCCGAGAAGGCCAGGTCCATTCCCTTCACCGTATAGGGGAGATCGATGGGTTCACCTTCCCGTGCCAGTGCCTCGATCTGCGGGCCGCCGGGATGGGGCATCCCTTTCCTGCGGGCAAACTTGTCTAGGCCGTTGCCGACACCGATATCGAGCGTTTCGCCGAATATCCGGTACCGTTTCCCCAGAAACCCGAGCACCTGCGTATTCGCGCCGCTCGCATAGAGCGTGACCGGATCATCGCACCCGCAGGCCCACCGACCGATCTCAACATGTGCGACACAGTGGTTGACGCCTACCAGCGGCACGTCAAGAGCGAGCGCAAGTGCGCGCGCCGCCGTCCCCACCGTTCTCAGGCAGGGTCCGAGTCCGGGGCCGCGGGAGAACGCCACCGCTCCGATCTCTGAAGGGTCACCGATAACGGCACCGATGACCTCCTTCATCTTCGAGGCATGGTGCTGGGCCGCCTCGCGGGGATGTATCCCTCCGGACGGAGGCTGGTACGGTGATGAATAAAGCGCGATAACGTCGTCTTCGCCAAAAAGAGCGGCACTGAGGTTCCAAGCGGTCCCCTCAATCCCGAGTATGTGCCCCCGTTCAGGCATTGCTTATTTCTTGAATTCAGTATATCCGCACTTGCCACAGGAAAGCCTGTCCTCGTGCTCTGCCATACAGACACCGGGTCCGCACCGGGGGCAATGCTTCTTCTGGATGACCGCCTTGTCACCCTCAACCGTATAGTACGATGAGCGTTTGATGGCCATGATTATGCCTCCTTTGCGGCTTCTCCGGCCTCTTCTTCCGGTGCGCCCGTGCGCCTGATCAGGTGTTCCGGTTCGACACGCTGCAGGCTCTCTTCATCTTCATAGATGCGTGCGTACCCGGTGAGCTCCTGTTTGCCAAAGCTCGTCTTGATTGAATCGAGTACAACAAGGCCTTCTTTTACATTCTGGAGGGCACAGAGCTTTCCCAGAATCGTCCTGCGCGACGGGGTTGCCCCTTCAAACGTAAGGACGAAATCAAGTTCCCTCCGGTTTAAAAGCCCGTTCTCTTCATCTCTGATAAATTCAAAGTCCATCGATATCCCTACAATATTGTTATGAAAATTACTTAAAAGTCGTGATCAGCCACGTCACTCTTCTCGAAGAGAGAGAGAAGCCATTCAGCTTTATTCTTGCGTTCATCATCGACCAGAAGCACTACAACACCCTCGCACGGCTGCCCGTAGAGGACAACGGCCCCTTCGGGAGCCGCAAGCACCGCCGGGATCACCGCCAGATCCTCCTCGCCATCGACATAGATGAGGGCTGGAGGCGCGGCCACTGCGTCATAGAGCGCGGCAATCAGGTCATCCGTCAGCATTCCCGGTGGATTTGCCACGTCCGTGCGCGGAGAGCTGAGAAGCGGCGTCTCCCGGCAGGGACTGCGCATGGTGATCCCGTCGATCACCGCCACATCAGGGGTAATCCCTGCGAAGAGAAGGTTGCGGGTCACCATGTCCCCGACCGCGATTACCATCCTGCCGCGGATGACCTCCATCGCGTCCTCGACAGAAGGGTAGAGGGAGCCGAAGGGTTCCTTGAAATACCTGCGGCTCTCCCGGGGGAGGGTATAGTTCATTCAGCGAACCTTCAGTGCAATACGGCCCGGCGCATCAATATTCATCTTTTGCGCGATATCGGAGTGCCGGGGGTCGATGACCACCAGGTATCCTGCCCAGTCATCGGTCAGGTTCGTACTGCCGCACATAACGCAGGCATCGCCATCCACCATGCGGTGGCAGCTCCTGCAGACATTCTGCTGTTTCTTACTGACCATGGGAGGATTTCTCCTTCTCTTCCTCTTCCGTCAGCCAGTGTTCGGTCCCGAGGCCCGACTGGCGCATCGTCAGCCCTATCTTGCTCTCGCGGGGATCCCTCTCCGAGATAGAGAGCGAAACGATACGTGCCCGGATGCCGTCGCCGACAGAGATCTGCCGTTTTGTCTCCTGACAGACGAGCCGGCCGTTCTTCTCATCATAACTGATGAAGTCGTCCGAGATCTGGCTGACGTGCAGCATCGCATCGATGGGGCCCAGGGAGACGAACGTACCAAAACTGGTCGTCTCCACCACAACACCCTCGATCACTTCCTGCTGGGCAAGCCTGAGGACGAGCGCCTCAAACTCAACGGTATAAAAAACCGCCCCGTCGCCCGGTATGATATCTCCCTCGCCGATCTCGAGGATCTTTGTTACGGCAATGAAAATACCGATATTCCTGTCGATGGTTCCTTCCAGCTGTTCCTGGAGGACGTCCATCACCACCGTCCCGATGTCTTCGCCCAGACGGAGGGGCGGCACCCGCACCTTATCTTCAAGTCTCATTTTGTAATACATGAACTCACCCTGTTAGCCCCGAATGATCTCTAATCTCTTTTTTTCACGCAGATATATCACATCAATATTTCGTTTCAGCAGTGCGCTTCTGAGCAGGCGGTCGTTCGTTGCCACCATGCATCCGTTCTCCACTGCATAGCGGACGATCCGTTCGTCGACGGGCACATCGGGGTACGGGCTTGCCTCGACCCGGCACCTGCCGGCTAGGCGGATGCCGACCCGTGCGGCGGCCGCATCACGCCCCCTGCCGGAAGCAATCCCTGCAAGTTCAAGGGTGACATCTTTCAGGGTCACCGGTTCATATGCACCCACAAGCGCCTCGATCTCTGAAAAGATGTCGATCCCGAACTGAACCGGGATCATCAGCGCATTGGCGTCGAGAAGGACCTTCACTTATACTAACGTCCCCATGCCGATAAGCCGCCATCTGCCGCCGACCTGACGGGATATGGCAATCCTCGAACCCGTCTCGACACAGACCGGCCGCTTGAGCACCACATCGACGACATCCTTCTTTGTGTTCACCACGACACCCACGGTGACGGCCGTCCCGACCGAGAGCATCAGCGGTTCCTTGTGGCGCAGCGGTTCGATGGTAAACTCATCATCCGACCCGACAACCCGCTCCATGAGCTGTACCTGGAAGGAGAGGCGGTCCCAGACCGGGGGAAGAGCTCCCACACGGCCGGCCACCTGACCCGCCAGCGCATCGCTCTTGGTCAGTGCAGGGTCGAGTTTTGTACCGATGCCCAGAAGGCCGCCGGGCGTTGCTGTCTGGACCTTCCGTGAACCGGCGTTGATCGTCGTGATCTTCGTCTCGATCGGTTCCCAGATCGTCTGGTTTTCAACCACGACTTTTCTTCCGGGCCGGATCTCAATATCATCGCCCTCGTTGAAGACTCCCCGGGTAAGCGATCCGCCGATGACCCCTCCTTTTACCTCCCTCCAGCTGCAGCCGGGCCTGTTGATATCAAAGGAGCGGGCGATCAGCATGAGGGGTTCCTCCTCCGGATCACGCCGCGGTTCGGGAATATTCTCATCGAGCGCCTGCAGAAGCGCACCGATATTGATGCCTTTCTGGGCGGAGACCGGAATCACCGCGGCTTTTTCCGCAATCGTTCCCTTTACGAACTTTTTTATCTGCCGGTAGTTTTCGAGCGCATCCGCCTGTGAAACGACATCGATCTTGTTCTGGACAATGACGATGTTTTCAATTCCCACAAGTTCAAGTGCCATCAAATGTTCCTTGGTCTGGGGCTGCGGACATCGTTCGTTCGCTGCGATGACAAGCATCGCCCCGTCCATCAGCGCCGATCCCGAAAGCATCGTCGCCATCAGTGTCTCGTGCCCGGGGGCATCGACAAAGGATACGGTCCGTACGGGTTCGGCGGGCCCTCCGCATACCGGGCACGCCGGGCTGGTGGTAAACGAATCAGCACCTGTGCACGCCGGACACCGGTAGACGACCGCATCTGCATACCCGAGACGTATCGAAATACCTCGTTTGATCTCCTCGCTATGCCGGTCAGTCCATGAACCGGTCAAGCCGGAAACCAGTGTCGTTTTGCCATGGTCAACATGGCCGACGACACCGATATTGACACTGGGAATTAATGGATCACTCAATGAATCTCAAACCTCCTTATAAATATACAACCGCACTACTTATACCTACTCTGTGCACGCAATTGTTCCATGTAGATAGGGGCGCAAGGCGGTTAAATATTCGGATGCCCGGCTGATTCTCTCCTTACATTCACACGATGTAAGAAAAAATTTAAAGGAATAAACAAAAAGTAAGACTATCAATGCCAAGGCATTATGAGCGAGGTTGTTATGACAAATGATTCAGACCTTTCACGTATCGGGATCTCCCTTCCCAAAAGCCTTCTCGATAAATTTGACGAAATTCTGGATCTCCGGGGATATTCATCGCGATCGGAGGGAATACGGGATGCCATCCGTAATTACATCACTTATTACAAGTGGATGTCCGACGTGAGCGGTGAACGACAGGGAGTCATCACCATGGTCTATGACCATGAACAGCGGGGCCTTCTCCAGGTGCTGACTGAAATCCAGCATGAATATCTCTCGGTCATCCAGTGTTCCCTTCACTCCCATGTCAACCACGACAAATGCGTCGAGGTCATCCTTCTGCGTGGTGAGGCGGACAAAATGAAAAGTATTGCTGAACGCCTGATGGCGCAGAAAGGGGTCGAATCAGTCAAGCTGACGACGATCCCGATTGAAGATTAACAAATTTTTTATCCGGCCCCGACCCCGGTGACATCATCATACCGTGCCCTGAGATCATCCGCCGATTCTATCTCCTTCAGGTGCTCATAATCGTCGATGACGTCGGTCTTTCGTTCGCGCTTCTTTCTCTCCGGCCCTTCGACCCGGATCAACCGGTCCGTCCTGTACAAAAGACCGGTCGCGTCGATCTGCGCAAAGGTCTTTCCCTCAATCTCCTCCAGCCGTTCCACCGTGCCGGTGGTGCCGGTGCTGGGATACCTGACCCGGACCCCGGGTACGATCGCCTCACTCTCCATTGATCTACATGGAATCGGCGAAAATATAAAAATTGGCGCACAATGATGGTATACGAATGAGACCTTTTGCCATACGCCATCTTGCATACGGATTTGCTACCATCGGCAGGCAGCTCATGCATCCGGAGGACGTATGCAAAGCCGCAGAACCCGTCATGGAAGAGATAGGGGTCACGGAAGTCCGGGATATCACCTCAGTCGACCGCCTCGGCATCCCCGTGTGGGCGGCAATCAGGCCGCGTCCACCGCCGGGGGCAAAACCCGTCCATACCGGGGCAGGAACGACGCCGGCACTCGCCCGTTCATCGGCGATGCTGGAGGCTGTCGGACGGTTTTCAGGAGAATTCCGGCCACAGTTCCTGAATATCGCCTCCTACGAGCAGGTCGGCCTCACCCGTGCCGTCGATCCCCATGACCTGATTCTCCCCCGCGAGCTCGACATCGGCGAACAGCTCCAGTGGTGCACCGCATGGGACCTCCTGAACGAATCGGAATGCGAAGTCCCTGCAAATGCGGTCTATTTCCCCTATGACCCGATGAGTATGGCCGCCCAGCTTTTCAGGAGTGACGCCAACGGCCTTGCGGCAGGCCCGGAACCCGAAGAGAGCCTCCTCAGGGGGCTGCTCGAAGTGATCGAAAACGATGCCATGAGCATTGCTCACCAGAAGGGTTCCTACCCTGCGCGCCTTGCCCTGCCGGCAGACGGACCGGCGGCCGCCCTCGGCGAAACGCTCGAAAATGAGGGGATCGAGGTTCATCTCTGGATAATTCCGGGAAAAACGGGCATCCCCACGGTGGCAGCCGCGACGGACGATACGGTTGCCCGCGACCCTTTCATGGTCATCACCGGCAGTGCAGCCGACCCGGACCCGGAAGCCGCGGCCGCAAAGGCCCTTTTAAAGTGCATCTGCAACCGTGCAGGCCACCTGCATGCCCAGGAATCGGGGGTGAGCAAGACCCGGCACGGGATCATTGAAAAGGCCGGCTATGAGCGGTACAAACGCATCAATCGTATCTGGTTTGCCGCGGCAGACGCAGTACCGATCACCGATATTCCCGACATGAGCAGCGGGTATGTGGACGAGGACATCCGCACCGTCCTTGCGGCCGTGTCCCCCCACACGGACCATGTCTGTACCGTCGACCTGACCAAAACCGCCCTTCCGGCATCACGGGTCATCATCCCCGGATTCGAGGTCTCCTATCTCGACCCTTCGAGGAAGAAAAGCACCACGCCGAACCGGTATGCCGAACACTCTTACTGATCGTAAAATATCCGGGAAAGGGCCAAAACAAATCAAAAAACACAGGGCCGGCGGACCGGACCGGCCTAAAAACAATACCGATAGAAAAAAGGGCACAGGGCCGTATTCCGGCTACCTGACCACTCGCCCCTGCATCACATCTTCTTCTGTCACCCTGAAGACCTTCCCCGTCTCCCTGATGATATACTCGCCCATCGGTGTTGTGCCGCCGGAGAGCGCGGTCGTGGGGTACGGGACGACAAACTTCCCGTTCACACTCTCCTGCCGGTAGGTGAAGCTCCGCCCCGTATCGGTCATCAGCGGGATTTCGATGGTGCCCTCACCCTCGATGACAGCCCCCGGCACGTACTCAAATATCTTCACGTAGCTCAGGTCATAGACCGGTGATTGGGGTAGCACATCGGTCGGGGACTCATGCACGAGGCGGTAATGCCTGAGGGCGGGCACCTTGTCCAGGGGTGCGAGGACGAAGTAGCTGTAGACGCTGCCGCCGTAATTGACCGAGTAATTGGGGTCTGCCTCGGCCATCGATCCGTCAAAGTTGTGCAGGCGGGAGATGGTGGTATGGAAATACCGGGCAGTGTAGAGGTACTGCACATTGCCGGACTGGTCGGCAGCCTGCGTCATGTAGGGCCTCTGACCGAGTGTCTGGTTGTACCAGGTCGCCATCGCCCAGAACTTCGAGGTGTCCATCTCCACATCGGTGATCACATACCGTGTACCAAGGTTATCGAGGATCTCCGTTGAGGCATCCTCCGACTCGGACAGGAAATAGGCGGCAGAGCCGTTGGGACCGGTCACCCCGGCCTGGAACGGATTGGCATTTGGTATGCGCTGGGAGATGACCGTGATCCAGTGGCCGTAGTCCCACCATGACATCACCCCGTAGGACGCTGCCGGATACTCAAAGGTATCCACGTCGTAGATGCCGTAGTAATCGACCCCCGTATCCGGCGAGTTTTCACCGAACCATTCGAGCGATTCCCGCCAGTCGGGTGTCATCCCCCCGTATTTCATGCCATTGGCCATTCCGAGGTCGGCGCTGACGGAGGTGACGGTGAAGAGAATGCCAAGGAGGATGACTATCACCAGGGGCAGGAGAACTGCTGAATCCGGCTTCTTCGCAGATTTTTTCAGGGGGGCCGCTGCCCCTTTTTTCTTTCCTTTTTTCCTGGGATTCTTCTCCGGCTCTTCATCGGCCGCCTCCGTCGCGGTTCCTATACGCGCGATCAGGCAGGGTTCTGCCCGGTCCAGGAACCACACGATCGCATATGCTGCAAGGAGGGCGATGTTGAGCCCGAGATAGTATTCATACCTGATATGCTGGATGGTTGCAATGACCATCAGGGCCGACCAGAGGAACACGAAGAGCAGCTCATCCTTTCGTTCCTTCAGGAAGTCAACGGCGATGAGGACAAAACCGCCTGCCACCAGGACGAGGCCGACCCCGAACGAATTCCAGGCATCCGCAAAGGACCACGGGCGCGCCTCCTGGATGGTGACCCACGTCGCGGACTGGCCGAAGAAGGAACGGGCATTTCCTATGAAGGATGCGTAGATGTCGGGGGCTGCCGCCATGAGCCCGATGAGGCCAACCGCCAGAACCCCCAGGATTATCAGGGGATAGTAATAGGGAGGCCTCCCCCGGACCACCCGCCGCAGGGCATACAGGACGGCGGTGCCTCCTATCAGAAAGAGATAGGCAATTGCCTGTGCAGGCGAGTAATTTGCCATTTCAAACCCGCTGCTGTTAAAGCCGATGAGAAAGAGCCCGATGATGGCCATACTACCGACGATCACGTTCAGGAGCAGCAGGCTCTCATCCTCACGCCCGGTAAAGGCGTCATGGCAGTACTGGACGAGGGTGTAGACGGCGACCAGCAGGCCGAAGAGGATCATCGTCGGCATGACGGCAAGGCCGAGGATGAAGGAGATGCCGGTGAGGGCGGCAAGAAGTGCAGGCATTTTGAAGGATTCCAAATCACCGAGGTGTACCGGGTGCTCCCGCATGTACCGGAGGGTGGCGATATAGCCCAGGCAGAAGAGGGTGGAAAAGAGGACTTCTGCGATGTGGTGGTCGGCAAAGCCGAAGAGCGACCGGTAAAAATACTGGCCCGCGACGATCGCGATGAAGAATGACGCAATAAGACCCCCTTTCCAGTTGGAGATGCGTTCGGCCGCGAGATAGGTGACCGGCACCATCGCTGCCGCCATGAGGGGCGGCACCCAGGACGCCACATACATCAGGTCATGTTGTGAGGCCGCCCCCGCTATGATGGCAAGAAGCGCCGATATCTGGGGGAAGAGCGGGCCCCAGTGGATCACGTTCCCGTTCGGGTACTCGGTCATCGGGTCAAACCAGGGGTAATGCGGGAACTGCTCGACGATGACCTCAATCTGCCTGAGGTTGTACCAGGGATCATTGCCCAGGAGATCGGCCCGCCCGTCGGAGAAGAGCCCCTCCATGGGTATCAGCCGCATCCACAGGGCAAGTGCCATGAAGATGAGGATGAGGCTGATTATGATGAATTTCTTATTATCCAGGATTTTCTGAAATTCCATTGTGCTTCAGATAATACTCGGAGCCTGAGAGAGTTAAATATTGTGAGAAGGGGGAGGAGAGCTGTTACGGGGTGCCGGAATATCCGGCACGGGCCTCACTGATACATCAGCGTGAATACGGGCACCAGTGATCGACGCCGAGAAACGAGGCACAGCCCGCCGTCGTCGGACCCACAAAGAGCAGGGGGACCTCGCCCCGGCATGCATCCGCCACACTGACGGACTCCTCACGGAAGAGGCCGTCACCCGCGACGAGAATGATATCCGCCTCTGCCGGGGTGTCGACATAGCTCACGCCGGCAAGGCCCGAGAGAGAAGGAGCCGCCCGGCCAATGACCGCGACCTTCCTGCCGGCAAGGTGCTCTTCCAGCTGTCCCATGCACCGGGCATGGTCGTCAGGCCGGCATGCACGCCCGCTGCGGCAGAGACAGAGGAACCGGCCGACGGCATTCATGATGCCGCAGGCGGCGGTCCGCTTCTCGGGGGTGTCCAGCTGGGCACCGAACAAAAAATTCACCCGGGTGGTCGCCTCGAGGGGATAATTCGTGACACAGTCGATAAACACCCCGCCATACTCAAAGACCAGGGGAACCCCGCGTTCATACCGGCACACATCCGCGTCGGGTGAGCGCCGGATGCGCACATTGCTGTCCTGGCATCCGCTCCCGCAGATGACCTCTTCCATCCTTCTTACTGCGTCAGTGACCAAATCCATGAAATATCTCCTCCGTATCGGACAGGCAGATCCGCGCCTGCGCTCCGTCGCCGCCGGTAAGACGTAATGGGAGGGCAATCAGATAATAGTCACCCCGGGAAACCCCGCTCAGGTCAACATTTTCCAGCAGGGGAATCCCTGCACCAAGGAGGGAGCGATGCACCCTGCCGTCACCGCCCCAGGGCTCGACCGACGGGGTGTCCATGCCTAAGAGAATGACCCCCGCATCCACCAGGCACTCCGCCGCCTCCGGGGACAGCCCCCGAAATGACGGATCAAACTCCGCTACATGCCGGGCGGTCGTCTTCACCAGGACCCGCATCCCCGGACCACAGGCATCCTTCAGGTCGCCTGCCGTTACGGGGCCATTCCCGCCCGTCAGGTCGATAACCGTCACCGGCCCGATGAGGGTGGAGAGGGGGATCGCATCCACCGTCATCCCGCCCTCGATGAGATGGGACGGCGCATCGATGTGCGTACCGCTGTGGCTCGCACTGCTCATCAGGGTAATAGTATACTCTCCGGCTGCGGCCTGTTCTGCCGCGGGGACCGGGTCGCCCGGCCAGGTCATCAGGGGTTCGGGAAAGGGCCGGGTGCAGTCGTACAGCGTCATGAAAAAGTGACGGGTCTTAGAACCCGTCCTCGGCAGCATCGATTGCCGCATCTATCTGCCTCTGGAGGGTCTCCGGCAGCCCCTGGATCCGTACATCCAAAAATCCGCGGATGATGGTCGCCGTCGCTACCTCCTCATCAAGGCCCCGTGCCATCAGGTACTCGATCTCGTCACGGGCGATCTTGCCGACCGCCGCCTCGTGGGAGAGTTCGGTATTGGACAGACGGCCTTCGATCTCCGGGACCGCATGAATGCTTCCGCCGTCGAGGATCAGCCCCTTGCACTCGATGTGCCCGCGGGTCTCTTCTTCGGCGCCGATGATATGGGAGCGGGCGATCACCTCGCCACCGCGGGTAATCACGCGGGAGATGAGCTCCGCAGTGCTCCCTTTTGCCTCGAGGACCGCCCGCTGGCCGAGGTCGAGGTGCGACCCTTCCGGTGCGAGGACGACCGAGTTGAAGCGGGCGACCGAGGTTGCGCCGGTCAGGCGTGCCACCGGGTACATCTGGATGTGCGCGACCGGTTTCATGGAGACATAATTGGAGAGGAAGGTCCCTCCCTCCCCGACGACGGCTGCGCTGCGGGGGTAGACATCCACATGCTCCCCCCATGTGTGGATCATCGTGGTGGAGATGAGGGCGTCCTTGCCGACATAGAACTCCGTGACCCCGTAATGGGCGCCCTTTCTGACGGCATGGCTTGAAGCGCAGCCGGAGATCAGGTGGAGCTCGGCACCCTCCTCGGCGATGACGATATTGTGGACGGTCTGGATCTCGTCCTTCTGCATGAAGAGGCAGGTCTCGAGCGGGAAGATGTTTTTGCTCCCCTTCCTGGCGATGATGGTGTAGCCGCTGATCTTCTGGCCCGCAACATACCGGGTGTATTCGTCCTTGTCTTTGTCGACGAGGTTCCAGTAGTAGTCGCTGAGCCACTCGTATTTCTTCAGCGCAATTTCGGTCGGGAGCATCTCGATGCCCTCGTAGGTGCACTCGGACTGCACGACGTCCTGGTCGGTCTGGAAATAACTGCCGCAGCGGTTGACGGCGGAGAGCATCATGCCGGTCTGCTCGAGCCGGACCCGGTCCTCTTCGGAGAGGTTGTTCATGGCGTCTAGATCTTTGTGCATTCGATACACTCCTTGTAGCCGCGTTCCTGGATCACTTTGAGGATTTCGCGTGCATTTCCTTTGCACCGGATTTCTCCGTCACAGAGCATGTGCCCGGCGTCCGCCTCGAGATAGTCGAGGATATAGCCGGTGTGGGTGATGATAAGCCCCGATTTCTGGCGTTTGACGATGTGCCGGTCCTTCTCCACCAGGCGGGCGATCGCGTTGCCGATGAGGGCGATATTTTCCAGGTCCACTCCGCTCTCGGGTTCATCAAGCATCACGAAATCCGGCTGCTGCACCATCAGCTGGAGCACCTCGCTGCGCTTGATCTCACCACCGGAAAAGTTCGCATTGATGTCGCGTTCGAGAAAATCGGCCATCTTCATCGATTCGGCGTATTCATATATCTTCTCCGGGTGCACCCCGGACATGGCCGTCAGAAGCTTTCCCAGTTTGAGCCCTGAGATGGTCGGCGGGCGCTGGAACATGAGCCCCATTCCATAGCGGGCCCGTTCATGCAGCGGAACGTCGGTCACATCGTGACCCTTGAAGAGGATGCGCCCTTCGGTAATCTCATAATTCCCGAACCCCATGATGGAACGGAGAAGGGTCGTCTTCCCCGACCCGTTCGGGCCCATGAGCACGTGCGTCTCGCCTTCACCTATGGCGAGATTGACGTTATGCAGGACTTCCTTGCCCCCCACCTCGACATGGAGATTTTCAACCTTTAGCATAGAACCAACTTCCTCTTCTATTTGAGGGGAAGAAATAAAGGGATACCGACATGGGCAACCGGAATACTTTCACCCTGTGTCCGGGCAGCCGGCATATAGTGCTGTTGTTCCCTGTTGAAGTATGACAGATACCTTCAGCTGCATCGCGTCACGGGCCGCTCACTACCCCGTCATTGTCCGGAGAAGCCAGATGTCAAAGACGGCCATGTTCTCATCACAGTCATGCGCACAGAAAAAAAGATCGCGGATGCCGGGCAGCCCCTCCACTGAGGCAATCGCGACAATCATCTCGGCCTGAGGCACGCCTCAGGCTCAAAGGGGCAGCCCGGTCGCATCTTTCCACTCGCTGATATATGCAACAAGGCCCGGACGGTCATACTGGTGACCGGCGATATGGTTGTTCAGCCGGGCATACGCCTCAAAATCGGCATAGAGCCGGTCATAGTCTGCAAGGAGCCGGTTGTAGTCCCCGGCAAGGCGGTTGTGTTCTGAGACCAGCCGGGTATAGAGGGCGGGATTTCCTGCCTGTCCGGCGTCTGCCAGCCGTTCCTGTATCACAACGATTGCATCGTGCCGGGTGTTGATCTCCTCCTCCCGCTCTTCGAGGTCCGCTTCAATCAAGGCGGCATACTCACGGGAGGATTGCGCCGCAGCGGCAATGCTTCTCGCCTCATCTCCGGCCGTATATATCCCGGTCCCCTCTCCGATGGCGATGACCAACGGTTCTGATTCGAGTCTCATCCCGTTCTGGAGACGGGTCGTGGCACCCCCCGGCAGGCTGAAACTGGTGGTTTCGATGTATTCATACCCCGTCCCCATGAACCCGGCACCCGGCCCCCGGACCCCGGCGGCCATGTGGTTCTCCTCTTCGAAAAAGAAGAGTGCCGTATCATACCCCTCGCGTTCGAGGAGGCCTGCAAGGAGGATGGAGGTGTCGTCACAGTCCCCTTTGCCCTCCACGACGGTCTCCACCGGAAACCGTGGTGTCTGCTCCCCTTCCGGGGATTCATAGGTGATGGACTGGACAAAGGCCGCCATCAGTTCCACATATTCATCATCATCCAGCCCCATCGCAGTCCGGATATCACGAAAGGCGGACCGAAGATCGCCATACATCCCTTCCTGGCGCGGGTCGCCGACAAATGCACGGTAGGATTCCCTGAGCCATTCCTCATCGCTGTCCCATGCGCCGTAGAGCACCACTGATTTCGTCGAGCCCCGGGCATCGGTGTAGAGGTCGTTTTCCACGGTGAGGCTGATGGTCAGTTCACGGTCCTGAAACGGAAAGGTGTGATGCACGGGGATGGTTCCCGGGGATGTTCCGACATCGTCGATTGACGGATAATCCGCCCTCGTGCCGAACGGAAACAGTGAGGTGGTGCAGCCCGCACAAAGAATCAGGACTGCGAGAAGGACCAAAAGCACCGGGATAGTTCTGGGCATGCATTATTCCTTCTCAAGGATAGGATGCCATATAATATAGTTCCCCCCGGGAAGCGCTCTCCTGCCGGACACGCCGGAGGGCGGACACTTTCACCCTGCACGGCACCAGACCTTACCCATGGTCCCGAACCACTGTACAGAGGCAGACCTGTGGATTTTGCGGCCCGGATTGCAGCACGCTGGCAGCGCGACACGGTGAGCGGAGTGGACAGTGCGGCCACGCCCTATCACTGCGACCAGCACCGCCTCTTCCCCGGGTACGCCGATGGTTCTGAGCACCTGCGCAGAAACGCCCTGATGAACGAGTATGAAGGCTGCCTCCTTGATGATATCTTCGCCGGGAGCGAATGCCATACCGCACAGGGGGACTGTTATGCCGTCCGTTCCTCCGTGCCGTGCTCCGTCGGCCGCCCGGAGATGGAGGCACTGTATCATACACTCGCCGGTGAACTCTGCCTGATTTGCGGCATCGGCCCTGTAACGGCATCGCAGCTCCGCTCACGGGGATATTCGACGATAGAAAGCCTCCGCCGCCACCAGCGGTTCGGGGCGCAGGCCCGGACGCTTTTCGCCCTGTTGGAAACGGAAGACTGGGACGGCCTCGAACAGGAGGTGCGGTCACGTTTCCGCCCTTCCCACCCTCATCACCTGCTCTTTTCCCTCCTCTGCCGGACCGACGAACTGCTCTTCTTCGATATCGAGACGATGGGGCTCTTCTCGCGGCCGATCATCCTCCTTGCCACCGGCAGAATCCGCCGGGGAGAGATGCAGATCACCCAGTACCTGCTCCGGGACATCGGCGAGGAGCCGGCCGCCATTTCCATGGTGCTCGAGGAGATGTCCGATGCGGGGACGGCTCTTGTCACGTACAACGGGAGGGGCTTTGATCTCCCGTACCTCCGGGACCGTGCCGCCTATTACGGGATGGCGCCTCCTCCCGACCCCGCTCATTTTGATCTGCTGCATCCGTCCCGGTCGCGATGGAAGGGGGAATGCGCCGACTGCCGGCTTGGGACCATCGAGCGGCAGGCGCTCTCCATCTTCCGTGACGATGACCTGCCGGGAAAGGATGTGCCCGGGTATTATGCGGCCTACCTCCGGTCGCAGAACCCCGGCCCCCTCGTCCCCATCGTCGACCACAACCGCCAGGATGTCGCCAGCCTTGCCCGCCTTTATGAACGGCTACTGGAGGGATACGCGGAGGTGTGCCCATCGGAGGGGTAGAGGCGGCCTGCGCCGCCCTCCTCCGGGACCCGCGCCATGCCGGCAGGATTGCCCACGTGGAGAAAATTTCTGCGTCCCCGCCCGAATACCGGCCCCCGGCGGCGGCCCTGCCGGCGGCGGTTGCCCGCCATCTCGAAGAGCGCGGCATCTTCCTCTACGCCCACCAGTCGGCAGCCATCGATGCCATTGCCCGCGGCGACAACGTCATCCTGACGGCGCCGACGGCATCAGGAAAGACGCTCGCCTTTGCTATTCCCGCCTTTATGCTCCTCGAAAACGACCCGGATGCACGGGTGCTCTTTCTCTACCCCACCAAGGCGCTTGCACAGGACCAACTGGGCACCATCCGCGCCATGGAGGAGGCGACCGGCATCACGGCCCACCCCCGGGTCTACGACGGCGACACCCCGCAGCACCTGCGCAGGGGCATCCGTGAAAGATCCCGGATCATCCTCTCAAACCCCCACGAACTGCACCATGTGATGGGCTGGCATTCGCAGTGGCAGGCGTTCTGGTCCTCCCTGAAGCTGGTGGTCATCGACGAGGCCCACTGGTACCGCGGGATCACCGGGGCCCATGTGGCGCTCCTTCTCCGTCGCCTGCGCCGGGTCGCCGGGCGGTACGGGTCGTCACCGCAGGTTCTCTCTGCCACCGCCACGATCGGCAACCCGGGTGAATTTGCCGAAGTGCTCACCGGGCTCCCCTGCCTTCCGGTGACGGGGGGAGGAGGCGGCCGCCCGGCGAGGGAGTTTCTCTTCTACAACCCCTCCGCCGGCACCTCCCCGGCGGCCCTCTTCGGCTCTGCCGCGGCCCTCGTTGAGCATTTCATGAATGCCGGGCACCAGACGATCTGCTTTACCGATTCCCGGCAGGGGAGCGAGGCGCTGGTGCAGGCGCTCTGCAGGCGCCTTCCCCACGAGCGGCAGAATGAGGTGGCCGCCTACCGTGCAGGCTACCTCCCTGCAGCACGAAGGGCCCTCGAGGGGCAACTGAAGAGCGGGAGCCTGCGGGGGGTCGTTGCAACGAGCGCTCTCGAAGTCGGCATCGATATCGGCCACCTCGATGCCGTCCTCCTCGCCGGGTTCCCCGGCACCCGCATGGCGACGTGGCAGCGTGCGGGGAGGGCCGGTCGGGGGGACGGGGCGTCGGCGGCGGTGCTTCTCGCAGGCGAAGACCCCCTCGACCAGTATTACATGCGCCACCCGGCCGCATTCTTCGCGGGAGGGGTGGAGGATGCCGTCGTCGATGCACAGAACCCCTACGTGATGGCGGGGCACCTGATCTGCGCCGCCGCAGAGATGCCGCTGGGAGAGGACGAGGCACGGGACTGCTTCGGCGAGGGAGCGCCCGCCCTCCTCGCCGCACTCGCCACAGGCGGCCTCCTCACCGCCACCGCACGGGGGTTCGTCTACTCAGGGACCGGACGGGCGGCGGAGATGGTCCCGTTCGGCGGGACGGGCCATACCACCTACCGTCTCCTCTGCGACGGGACCACCCTTGAGACGATGACCGAGGACCAGGCATTCCGTGAGGCCCATCCCGGGGCAGTCTTTCTCCATCACGGGAAGACCTACCTCATCGAGGAGCTCGATACCCTGACCGGGACGATCACAGCGCGCAGGTCCGATGCGGATATGCAGACACGGGCACTCGTCACCTCCTTCCCGGATGCCATCGCCGCTGAACGGGTGGCACCGATGCCGTGGGGCTCGCTCTCCTTCGGCCCCGCGACGATCACGGAGTCCGTCCCCGCCTACCGGGTCACCAGATACGGCGACCTGCTGGGCACCCGCCCCCTCTCGCTTCCGGACAGGACCTTCGATACCCGGGCGCTGCTCCTCACCTTCTCGGAGGAGACGATGGACAGGGCGAAGCACCAGGGGGTGGACGCCGCAGGGGCCCTCCATGCCCTGGAGCATGCGCTGATTGCCATGATGCCCGCCCATGTCCTCTGCGACCGGTGGGACCTGGGGGGCATCTCCTCCGTCCAGTTCCCCGGCACCGGGAACCCGGCAGTGCTCATCTATGACGGGTATGCAGGGGGAGCGGGGCTTGCCGGGAAGGCGTTTGACCGGTTCGCGGCCCTTGCGCATTCGACAGAGGCGATGATCCGCGAATGCCCCTGCGACGAGGGCTGCCCCTCCTGCATCTACTCGCCAAAATGCGGGAGCGGGAACACCCCCCTCGACAAGAACGGCGCCCGTGCCCTCCTGGAATACATCACGGGCAAAGGCGCGGCCTGACGATCCGGACCCTTCTGCCCGAAATGGCTGTCATCTCCGGCAGCCGGGACCGGTCTGCTCGACGAATATCCGGCGGTTGATGATGCGCCAGGCAAGGATCAGGCTCACCGCCTCCGTCGCGGTCACATACTCCTTTCCCTCGAAGATGCGTATCGGGGCAACCCCGGTCTGCTCCTCGACCGCCGTCTCCAGCCTCCGGACCGCCTCGTAGGCAAGCTCGCCGTCGAAGGTGACGGCCCCCATCCGTCTCCCGTAGAGCGTCTCCGCCCGAAAGGCGATCGAAAAGTCCCGCTGGGAGAGCGAGGTCATCGCAAAGAGGTCCAGCGGCAGGGTGATGTTTTTTATCGTGTGATCGAACTGCTCCTGGATAAGGGTGGCAGCATAGAGGTCCCTTACTCCTTCAGGGTCATAGGCCGACGGCGCCACCCGGAGAATGGCGTCGGCATACTGCTTCTGGGGGGCTACATACGCCTCGTAGTCGGGCTCACGTGCCTTGATCTCCGCCATCACATCCTCACGGCGGTATCCCCGCTCCCCTACATCGCGGCGGATCTTCCACGCATGCTTCACGTCGTCCACCGGATCGACGAAGAGCATCACATCAAGATGTGACCGGAGGGCCGGGGTGCTGAGCGGATGGAGCCCTTCGACGATGATGATCTTCGTCGGGGAGAAGGTCACCGGCCCTTCGAGGGTCCCGGTATCGTGGTTGTACACCGGTTTTTCGATGCTCCTGCCGGCCTTCAGGTCGGCGAGGTGGCGTTCCAAAAGGCCGGTGTCGTTGGCCGCCGGGTGCAGGGGCGTGATCCCCTCCCGTGCACGGGCGGCACGGTCGAGGGTATGGTAATCGTCCATCGTGATGGAAGAGACGAGCCGGTTTCCAAAGATCTCGCGCAGCGCCCGGGTGAACGTGGTCTTGCCGGAGCCCGAATCCCCCGCCACCCCGATGATGAAGATACACTCCGACGCTGCAATCGTCCGGATAAAATTCAGCCGCACCCCGTCCATATCATCACACCTTGCCGCCGGCATTAAAAAGCGCTTCTGTCCGCCGTTTGCCGGGCAGGCGTTCTGCCGCTGGTGGCGTGTCCGTATCCACGGATGCCGGGCGGCCGAACGCTCCGGATGGGCGGCTGCCGGTGCCCCTCTCCCCGGAGAGCCCCGGCAGATATCCTCCATTTCAGTCTCATGCATACGGGGCATTGAGGTCGGCCATGTTTGGTTGGTCCTCAGCCATGAGAACGTCAAGGATGCCGGCCGGAGCTGCGGCGGGGCAAGCGGCAATGCCAAGATGCTCTCCTGTTCAGGGCGCTTCTTTCTTGTCCTGCGTGCCCCTGCGGCATGCAAGATACGCCCCCACGGCAAACCCGCCCAGCATGCACCAGGCAGGACCGAGGTATGCCGTAAAGGCCTCCACAAACGAGAGATAGGCACGTGCAAAGGGGGTGGGGTTGCCGAATGCCACGAAGAATGCGCCCGCATAGATGAGAAACGTGACCACAAGGCCCGCCACCCCGCCGGCTATCCCCCGGCGCAGCCACGGACAGCCGGGTGAGGAGGGAGAGGAGGGAGGAGGAACCGATGAATCCATGCATGAACATACACCCCTCCCTCCTATCAATGCTTCTGCCCCCGCCGCCCCCGGCGGGTGAAAAAGGTTAATGGCGGGAAAAACACACCCCTTATCGTTGGAAATGAGTATTATTTGGCTGTACCTGGGAATCGTGGCCTTCAGCTCCGTTCTCGGGGTAATCATCGGCTATGTGGGCCTGACCGCACACTTCAACCAGCGGTTTCTCACCGTTGCCGACGCCTGCCAGGAGACCGATTCCCTCGAGCCGCTGATTGATGAGCTCGAACAGCAGAGCTGACGAGGAACGCCGGAAGAACCTTGCGGCCCTGATAACCGAAAAAAGCCTGAATACCAGAATAACAGAATACCGGATACGAAAAAGAGGAGAAGATACCGATGATCGACCTGGTGAGCGCACTGCTCATAGCCATTGTTTCCGTCTGTTTCGGCCTGTTGATCGGCATACAGATTGCCCATATCCATTACGTGAGGCGGCTGGCACACCTTGCAAAACGAAGCGTCTACTCAAAAACGATTGCCCCCATCCTCGTCGCGGCACGCGACCAGAGAAAGAACAAGGCGGCCTGATGCCGAAACGAGCGTTCCTTTTCTTTTTTTCATACGCCTTACGCCCGCGTGCCATTCCCGGATGACACCGGTGCCCGCCGACCGGTGCCCGCCAGAGGGGGCCCAAATAATCCGTGCAGGGATGCTCCCGGGCGGGCCGCAGGCTTCCCTGACCGTGAAACCCGGAGGAGACTACATGCCGTCCGGCTTTCCCCATCACCGGGGAATGCTCTCCGTTGAAAAAAAGCTGAAAAATGTGATGCCGGGCTGAGGTGCCGGATGAAAAAAAATCAGAGGATCTCCGAGCGCACCGCCAGAAATACGGGGCCGCGGACATCGATCTTCTTGTTGTTGTCCGTGATGAAGCGCATCACGTACTCGTCGATCTTCAGGTTCACCTCGGATGGCGTCTTCACCATCTTCACCTGCACCCGGACGGGCTCGCCGGTTCGGGCCGCCTCCTCGATGCGGGATGCGGCAAGGCTCGCGACCGCCTCGAGGTAGGAGATGCCCGTTGCCGTTCCGTTTTTGCGGACATCGGCGAACTTTTCCGTGTCGGGCACCCCGAGGATACGCCCCTTCTCCACGAAGATCTCGTTGAAGACGGCAGGACCGCAGAGCTTGGAGTTCTCCTCCTCCTCTTCGACGAAGACCCGGACCTTCGCGTCCCCGATGCCGCCTTCCCATGCCTCGAAGGAGCAGGGGCTCTCCTCGGCGGCGTGTGCGGTCGCGGCCGTTATAATCGCGGCGGCCATCGCCATCCCCGCAGGCGTCGTCGGCGCCTCCCGGAGGCCGATGCCCCGGGCAAGGTCGAGATCGGAGAACTCACGGGGGAAGAACTGCGGGTGGGTGAGCTTTCGCACATCCTCCGCCTGGTACTCGATCATCGCAAGCCGCTCGACCCCGAGGCCGAGGTTCATCACCGGCACCTCGACGCCGTACTCGGCAAGGGCGGACGGCGAGTACATGCCGAAGGTGGCGACCTCCACCCAGCCGTGGGTGGGGTGGCGGGCGTAGACTTCGGTCTGGGTATCGGGAATGTAGTATTTGGAGCGTTTCTCGTCGGGCCGAAACTCGAAGTCCGTAAACCCGAAGGCTGACAGGAGGGCCGCGGCGACCGCCTTGCCGTCCTCGACCGTGATGTGCTCGCCTGCCATGATACAGGAGGCGGAGTGGTAGGTCATCAGCCGTGTGGGGCCCTCCTCCTGCTCGCGGCGGAAACACCGGTCGATGGAGAACTGCATGATGGGCAGGGGCAGCTTGTTCCACATCGCCCCCAACGAGATGAACCACCCGGAGGTCATGTGGGACCGGAGCGTCGTCCGGGAGGACTCGGGGGCAAGCTCCCGGAACTCCGGGAAGACCTCCTCCATGATCCGCACCACGAGCCCGTCGTCGCAGTCGAGGACTTTTGCAAGCTCGAAGGTCAGTTCGTCCCCGTCGATCTCGGACTTCTTGTAGGCATGCAGCGTCTTTCTGAGGCGCTCCTCGCCCTCCTCGCCGAGCGGGCGCCCGAGGAGCTCCCCTATCCGTGCCGTCCGATCCTTTCCTATGCCGACGTTCGGCCGCGGGAGGCCCCCCAGGTAGAAGACCCGGTCGAGCACCGCCGATGCCTCGGGGCCGAACTGGCGGTAGACGTCCTGCTCCTCGATGAAGAGCGGCACCCGCGCCTCGTCAAAGCCGATGGAAAGGTACACCTCGCGCAGGCGCTGGATCGTCTCTGCGACGGGGTGCGCCCGTGCCCGCCGGAACATCTTCCTCGGGTACCGGTCCGCCGGGCCTGTCGGGTCGACGACCGAAGGGCCGCGGTGCCATGCGTGTTCAAAGTCCTTTCGTGAAAGCTCCCTGAATTCTTCTGCATTAAATTTCATCTTCACCGCCGTGTCAGGCAGACCACCCGTGAGATCGGGCTCTCGTCGTACCTATCATAATCACAGTATTTTGCAATTTCGCCTGCAAAGGCCCTGACCTCGGAGTGGTCGGGCATATTGTGCCGTTCGAGCCGGTTCCTGCTGTAGCCGAGGTACATGTAGCCCTTCACCTCGACGTAGTCCGGCCCGGCGTCCTGTATCATCGCGGCATACTTTTCAGGGGCGAAATCGTTGAGGCCCCTCACCACGGTGATGCGGATCGCCGACCGGCGCGACCGGAGGAGCGAGAGCGACGCGTGGATATCCTCCCAGTAGTCCTCCATCGGGCGGCAGACCTTCAGGTAGGTCTCCCTGTCCGGCGCGTCGAGCGAGATATAGGTCTGGTACGGGTGGACCTTCTCCAGCACCCACGGCCGGGTGCCGTTCGTGACGACAAAGGTCGTAAAGTCCCGGGCATTCAGCATATCGACGAGCTCGGGGAGGCGCGAGTAGCAGGTGGGCTCGCCGGAGAGGGAGATGGCCGCCATATCAGGAGCGAGCGCCTCCTTCCAGATCGCCTCGTCAGTGCCCTTGTGCGCCGTCGGGTTGTAGCCGGCGAGCGCCTTCTTCTGGAGCTTGTAGAGGCGTTCGACGATGACGTCCGGGGGGCACTCCTCCTCTTCCACGACCTCGTACTCCATCGAGCGCCAGCAGAAGAGGCACCGCTGGTTGCATTTCAGGGTCGGGGTCATCTGGACGCACCGGTGGCTGGAGATCCCGTAGAACTGTGCCTTGTAGCACATGTCGCCGCCACGCAGCGCCCGTTTGTTCCACATGCACGGCTTGAGCGCCGCCGAAGAGGTGGGGGAGAAGAACTGGTAGCCCTGTTTTCTGAGGGCCTTACATGCTTCGGACTGCATCGATGCCAAGCGTCTCCAGCGCTTCTTTGAGCGTGTTCTGCGCCGCCTTCACAAGGGTCAGCCGTGCATTGCGAATCTCCCCTTCCGCCTTGAGTACCGGGTCCTGGTGGTAGAAGGCATTGAAGAGGTCGGCGCATTCACGGGCGTAGATGGCCAGGTGATGGGGGCGAAGTTCGTCAACGATGGTCCGGATGACGACGGGGAAGAGCCCGAGATGTTTGGCAAGGGCGCACTCCGCTTCGGTGGTGTAGGTGAACGCCGGCTCGAAGTCCCCCGCCTTGTCAAGGATGGAACAGGCGCGGGCATGGGAGTACTGGACGTAGGGGGCGCTCTGGCGCTCGAAGTCAAGCGCCGTCTTCCAGTCGAATACCGTGCTCTTCTCCTGCGAGACCCGGACGATATCGTACCGGACCGCGCCCACCGCGACCGCGGCGGCGATGGAGCGCCGCTCCTCTTCGGGCAGTTCCGGCCGGCGGACGGTCACCTCGTCAAACGCCTTCTCCGTCACCTCGTCGATGAGCTGGTCGGCCGAGACGAACTTGCCCGCACGGGTGCTCATCGACCCTTCGGGCAGGGAGACGAACTCAAAAAAGACGATCTCGGGGACCGTCTCCCCAAGGAGCTCCATCGTTGCCTGCAGCTGGGCGCCGATGAGCTTGTGGTCGGCGCCGAGGACGTTTATCAGCCGGTCGAAGTGGTCGCCCTTCCAGTGGTGGTACGCAAGGTCGCGGGCCGCATAGACGCTGGTCCCGTCACTCCTGCGCAGCACATACTCCTTCTCAAAGCCGAACGCCGCAAGGTCGACGGCGAGAATGCCGTCGTGGCTTGCCTCGGGCAGCGCCTCGATGCGCTCAAGGATCGCCGCCATCGAGCCGTCCTGCACGAAGGAGGACTCCCAGACGAAACGGTCGTGCGGGGTGTTCAGGCGTGCAAGCGTCGCCTTGATCCCCTCCGCACAGAGCGAGACGGCACGGCGGAACTTTTCCACCATCTCCGGGTCGCCCTGCTCGATGAGCCCCATACGGCGGTCGATCTCCGCCTTAATCGACTCGTCTGCGGTTATGGCGCGGTTCGCCGCGACGTAGACGCGGGCGACGTAGTGGTCGTCCTTCTCCCCCTCGTTCTGGGGGATTTCCAGGTGGTCGAACCCCCAGGAGACGATCGCTATCTGGCGGCCCATGTCGTTGAGGTAGTACTGCACCTCGAGGTCGAAGCCGGCCTTCCTGAAGACACGGGCGAGGGTGTCGCCGATGACCGAGTTGCGGATATGGCCCACATGGAGGGGGCCGTTGGGGTTGGCGCTCGTGTGCTCGATGCAGACCTTGCCGTCCCGCAGGGGAAGAGCCCCGTAGCCCTCGCCGAGGGCATCCTGTACGGCGCTTGCAACATACGAGGGGCCGAAGACGAAGTTGATGTACGGCCCGATGGTGGTGACGATGACGCCCTTCTCTGCGAGCGGCCCCTCGATGGCCGCTTTGATCTGCGCCGCAAGGGCGGCGGGGTTCTTCTTCTCGCGCTTTGCCATCGCAAAGGCGACGGTGGAGGCGAGGTCCGCATGGTCGCCGCCCCCGGTGAGCAGCACATTCTCCTCACCAGTCGCCTCCCGGAGGATGGTTTCTATGGTGGAATAGGTGGTAAAGTACATCAGTATCCCGTCCTGTACCGGAGGATGGCCGCGATGCCGCCGAAGGCATTGTAGAGCACCGCGCCTTCTTCGAAGTCGTCCGATATGATCATCACCTTCGCACTCGACGCATCTGCGAGCGCCGTCAGCTCGTCGATGATGTCCACCTCCTCCTCAAGGTACATCGGCGCCGTGCATTTCGGGCAGTTGCCAAACTCGATGCCCGACATCGATTTGCCGGGTTCTATCCTGACGGTCTCCTCCTTTGCAAAATCGCAGCTCTGGCAGTGGATGGTGAGGCGCTCCTCGCGCAGGGTGGAGGAGAGGAGGAGGGTGTCGACGGCGCCGATCTCGAGGTTGCGGCGGATGCTCTCCTCTCCGTAGGCGGCGAGCCCGTCATCCTTTACCAGTTCCTTTAAGAACCGGTCCATGACGGTCTTCTCCTTCATCACCTCGACGCCGCGCAGTGCTTCCTGCGCCGCATCGACGAGTTCGGCAAGCCCCGACTCGTTCGTGTAGGAGACGTCGAAGAGGCCGATGACCCGTTTCTGGAGCTCGTGGTGGAGGAATTCCCCTTCCGCAAACTCCTCTTTTGTCGGCGTCGGACCGCCGATGAGCACGCCCTTGAACCGGTTGAAGAAGTCGGGTTCCGCCATGAAGATGTCCGTTGCCCGTTCGCCGACCTTCTTGTAGAATTCGTTGATGGCAATGAGGCGCAGGCGCTGGAAACGCATCGCGGACTGACCACCCTTGCGCTGTTTGCCGGGGACCGTCGAGGTGACGCCGGAGACAGGTTCGATGCGGTTGCCGCGGAGGAACCCGAGGAAGGATTCACGCCGGTCGATGACGATGAGGCCGTAGACCTCCTTCTCGACGAGCATCTGCTCCAGCGGTTCGAGCTCGAAGTTCGACGAGCACCGGTACATATAGAGGGGGACCGGGTCCGGCGGTTCGATGATCGTGCAGTCCATCGAGGTACGGTCGCCCCCTGCCTTGACGGCGCCGCAGAAGATCGCCATGCCGTTTTCCGGGGGGCGGTTGTAGTATTTCAGGCGGGAGAGGATGGAGGAGATCGCACTCTGCACATTCGTCCGGGTCTGCTTTGATTTGATATTGGCGCACTGGCCGAACTCATCGCGCAGCTGCGCTGTGACATCGTGTATCTGTTTGTCGGGAGGGACATAGATCGTAATCAGTTCTGTACCGCTCCCCTCCTTCTCCTCGAGCCGCTCGAGCATCTTTTTAAATTCATAGCGCTTCCGTGCGCTGTCCATCTCAGCCTCTTCTGCCATTGCCTGCCTTCCTCCAGAAGGACAAAGTGGTTATACAGTTCATTTTACGGAGTATTAAGCGTGAGTATCGCTTCCGTGACGGCGGCATCGACCTCGCCGGTGATCCCGTGGCCGCCGGTGAACGCGGTAAAGGTCTTCGGTTCGCCCGCCTCTTCGAAGAGGGCCTCTCCTGCCTCGTAGCTGATGACGCTGTCGGCCTTTGCGTGGAAGAGCCACACCGGGCGGGGGGCGATCATTCCGATGGAGGGGCCGGGGTCGATAGAGCGCAGGAATGCCGCAACCGAGGGGTCGGTTTCGGGGCCGGGTGCTCCTATCCCCGCCGTCGAGACACCGAAGTATCCGGCGGCGCCGGGGTCGACGGCGGCGGCCACCGCCCCCTGCATCCCGCCGTTGGAGGAGCCGACGAGGTAGACCGGGACGTCATACCGTTCGCTCATCATCCGCCGTGCCGTGATGATATCCCCGATGGTCTGCCACCACTGCGGGGTCTTTCCCTGCACAAACCGGCGGTAGTCCTCCTGCAGGCCGCCCCCGTGCCCGGCGGTCGCACCGCCGTTGCCACGGACGTCGAGGACGATGGCCGCAATCCCCTTCTCTGCATAGGATATGATGCGCCCGCGGTGGCCCTCTTTTTTCACCCCCGCACCGGGGATAAGCACGACGCCTGCCACCGGGTCTGCCGGGGCGGCGCAGAGGGCATGGACATCCACACCCCCCACATACAGGACGACCTCCGAGACGGTGACGTTTCCGTCCTGCCCCGTAGTCTCCAGCGGGTACTCGGCATAGACGGGTTCGGTGCCGGAGATGACAAGCGCCCCGTTCCCGTCAAGCGAGTAGACGGGCGTCGACGACGCGGGCGCTGCCGGGGCACCCCCGAGGCACCCGGCACCAACCGATACCATCAGGACTGCGCCAAGGACAAAAAATACGGCCCCCCGGCTCATCGCCGGCACCCGAAGCACCGGTACATGAGGCAGATGGTCTTTGCATCGATGATCTCGCCCGAGAGGATCATCGCCTCGACCTCGTCGAGACGGATCTTTACCACCTCGATCATCTCGTCGTCGTCCATCTGGTACTCGTCGGACGCCGAGAGGTCGCGTGCCTCGAAGAGCGTGATCACCTCGTCGGTATAGCCGGGGGCGGGGTAGATGATCCCCTTCGGGATGAAGGTCGCGGCCTGCATGCCGGTCTCCTCGATCAGTTCCCGGTGGGCGGTCTGTTCGGGAGTCTCCCCCTCGTCCATGGTGCCGGCGGGGGCCTCGTAGAGCCACTCCCCCACGGCAAACCGGTACTGGCGCTCGAGATAGCAGTACTCCCCCTCCACGGGAAGCATCGCAACGGCCTTTCCGGGGTGGACGATGTAGCGTTCCTTCGTCCTCCCGGAGGGGAGGGTCACCTGCGCCTTCTCGACGCTGAGGCGCCCCCCACCGCAGACCTCCGTCCCTTCCTCCATGGGTTTACCGCTCCCCGTATTCGATGGGGTCGTTTACCCCGTGCGCCGCAAAGGCCTCGAGGCGGTAGTGGCAGGAGTCGCAGGTCCCGCACGCCGGCGACGACGAACGGTAGCAGGACCAGGTGTGCTCGTACGGCACCCCGAGGTCGAAGCCCACCTGGAGAATCTCCGCCTTCGTCATCCGCACGAAGGGCGTTTGAAGGGTGATCTTCGTCCCGTCCGCCGTGCCGGCGTCGACCGCCGTCTGGAAGGCCTCGACGAAGGCGGGACGGCAGTCGGGGTACCCGGCATAGTCCGATGCCTGCACCCCGATGAAGATCGACTCCGCCCCCCGCGCCTCGGCGAGGCTCGTTGCGATGGCAAGGAGGTTTGCGTTCCTGAAGGGGACGTAGGTCGCGGGCATCCCCGTCTCCCCTTCGGTGTGGTCCGTAATCTCAAGCGATGCGTCGGTGAGCGCCGACCCGCCGATTCTCAGCAGGTAGTCAAGGTTCACCTCAAAGAACTCGACCGCACCGAGGAGCTCTGCAATCTTCTTCGCCGCCCGGTATTCGGCGTCTTCGGTCGGCTGACCGTACCGGACATGGAGGGCGATGATCTCATGGCCCATGTCCTTTGCCAGGTAGGCGAGCGTGGTCGAGTCCATCCCGCCTGAGAGGAGGCATACTGCTTTCATGTCTTATTTCACCCCGAGAATCCTGTGGAGCTGCACCTGCAGCCGTGCGGGCGGGCGGCGTTCCATGAGGAATGCGGCGATCTCGCCGTAGTCCGCACCCCACACCGGCGAGAAGACCGCCGGTGCCCGCGTCGGCCATGAGGCCAGCACCTCTTCGGCAAAGAGGCAGTCGCCGCGGTCCGCCACCACGAACTTCACCATGTCCTGCGGCCGCAGGGACGCGAGCAGGGCCGGGTCGGACGACTCCCCCGAGGAGGGGCACTTGATATCCATGCAGATGGCCGCATATTCCTGCACAGCGCCGACCGGGAAGGTCCCGTTGGTCTCTATCTCTATATCGTACCCCTCCGCATGCAGCACCCTGAGGAGGGGGATGAGCTCGTCCTTTTGGAGGAGCGGTTCGCCGCCGGTGATGACGACGAAGGGGATGGCGTGCCGGGCGACCTCGTCACGGACGGCGGATGCCTCCATCGCGGTGCCCGCTGCAAACGAATACTCCGTGTCGCACCAGGCGCAGCGGAGATTGCACCCGGCAAACCTGACGAAGACCGCCGGCGCACCCTGCCGGGTCCCCTCGCCGGAGATGCTCGCGAATATTTCAGTGATCTTCATGTGGGCTCCGGGGAGGTGGACACCGGCGTCCCGGCACCGGAGATGCCCGCAACTTGTTCATTGATCTTCATAGACGCATTCTGCATAGCAGGAGGTCGATTCCCACACCCGTATCTTTCGTATCCCCGCATCGATGCCCGCCCCGGCACAGGCGTCGTTGATCATGCCCGCGATGATGCCGGCCAGGTTCTCGCTCGTCGGGTCCCCCTCGGTCGTGATGACCTCCTGGAACTGTGACAGGCAGCCGACCATCGGGTCGTCCCTGTTGAGAATGACCTGGTGGTCAAAGCGGCCCACGACCTGTTTTATCGTATTGTAGTCGAGCAGGATCTTCGACGCGGGTTCGACCGCACCTTCCATCCACACTTCGACACGCCACTGGTGGCCATGGAGGCGGAAGCACTTCCCCTTGTAGTGCAGGAGACGGTGGCTCGCCTCGAAGTAAACCTCTTTATAAATGCGTGTTGTACCAGCCATGGCTGTATCCTCCCTATCACCTTGCGCACCCCGGATGGTAAATGTTTCATTCGTCCCCCCCGTCCCCGCCCCCGCGCGGCATGGGATGCACAGGGGAATCACCTTTAATACCTTTTACCGCCCAACATATGGGCAGAAATCTGATATCTTGTGGGAGCGGCGGAGAATCAGTAAAGGAGCATCAGCACCTTAATCCGCAAAATAGGGGTTCAACGGCGAAAACCCCCCTGCGGGGACTGATTCTCACCCACGGTCTGATCATCAATTTCATCTGCCGGCATATGCTGTGAAAAGCGTTGCCTATCTCACGAAGAATCACGAAGGTAATCATCAATGGGAAACGGAAAATTTGCTGCGCGAAAATGTAAGCGCACCTCCAAGGAAAACCGCTGGCGCGACACCAACTACGCCCGCCGTCAGCTCGGCCTCGACGTCAAATCCGACCCGCTCGAGGGTGCCCCGCAGGGACGCGGCATCGTGCTCGAGAAGGTGGGTGTCGAGGCAAAACAGCCGAACTCGGCCATCCGGAAATGTGTCCGTGTGCAGCTGATCAAAAACGGCCGTCAGGTCACGGCATTCGCCGTCGGCGACGGTGCGATCAACTTCATCGATGAACACGACGAAGTGACCATCGAGGGTATCGGCGGAAGGCTTGGCCGGTCGAAGGGAGATATCCCGGGTGTCCGGTTCCAGGTCACCGCGGTGAACAACGTCTCGCTTCACGAGATGGTGACCGGCAAGAAGGAGAAGCCGCGCAGGTGATCGTCATGACCGAGGAAAACATCACAGAAGCGACCGTTGGCGAAGAACAGGTCGAAAAGACCGCCCCTTCCTATCTCCTCTTTAACAAGTGGGATATCTCGGAGGTCCAGGTCAGGGATCCGGGTCTGGTCAGGTATGTCAATATCCAGTCCATGATCGTGCCGCACTCCTGCGGCAAGCGGGCAGGCACCCAGTTTGCAAAGAGCGATATGCTCATCGTCGAGCGCCTCATCAACCGCCTCATGCAGTCGGAGAAGAACACCGGCAAGAAGGCCGTTACGACCAAGATCGTGAGCGATGCCTTCGATATTATCAACAGGAAGACCGGCAAAAACCCCGTCGAGGTGCTCATCGATGCCATTGCAAACGCAGGGCCCCGCGAGGAGACCGTCCGCCTGAAGTACGGTGGCATCAATGTCCCGAAGTCGGTCGATACCGCACCCCAGCGCCGTATCGATGCGGCACTGATGTTCATTGCCCGTGCAGTGCGCCAGGGCAGCCACAAGAAGAAGCGCGCCGCATCGGCCGTCCTCGCAGACGAGCTTATCGCTGCTGCCAACGGTGATGCACGGTGCTTCTCTGTCGGAAAGAAAGAAGAACGCGAGCGTGTGGCGAAATCCGCACGATAATCTACATTTTTTTGGATGAAATTTCATGACCAGAAGAAGAAAGATGGTTGAACGAGTCACCACGCTGATGAGCCAGCCGGAGCATATCCGCAACATCGGCATTGTGGCCCATATCGACCACGGAAAAACCACTCTCTCCGACAACCTTCTTGCCGGGGCCGGGATGATCAGCGAAGAGATTGCAGGCAAGGCGTGCTGGATGGACTCCGACGAGGAGGAACAGGCACGCGGCATCACCATAGATGCATCGAACGTCTCGATGGTCCACACCTACGGCGGCAAGGAGTACCTCATCAACATGATCGATACCCCCGGCCACGTGGACTTCGGCGGTGACGTGACCCGTGCAATGCGTGCAGTGGACGGTGCTGTCGTCGTCGTGGACGCGGTGGAGGGCACCATGCCCCAGACCGAGACCGTGCTGCGCCAGGCCCTCAAGGAGGGTGTGCGCCCGGTGCTCTTCATCAACAAGGTGGACCGCCTGATCAACGAGCTGAAGGTCGACGACCAGGAACTGATGATCCGCCTCGGCAAGGTCATCGACAAGGTCAACAAGCTCATCAAGGGCATGAACGAGGATGCCTACAAGAGCGGCTGGAAGCTCGATGCCGCAGCAGGCACCGTCGCGTTCGGCTCCGCCCTCTACAACTGGGCCGTCTCCATCCCGTACATGAAGACCTCCGGCGTCTCCTTCAAGGAAGTCAACGAGAAGTGCCAGGCAGGCCAGATGAAGGAGCTTGCAAAGTCGAGCCCGCTCACCGATGTCCTTCTCGACATGGTGGTGCGCCACCTTCCCAACCCGCTGGAGGCCCAGAAGCGCCGTATCCCGATCATCTGGCAGCACGGTGACCCGACCACCGCCGAAGGCAAGTCGATGCTCACGTGTGACCCGAACGGTCCGGCCTGCATGATGGTGACCGACATATCCTTTGACCCCCACGCAGGCGAGGTCGCCACCGGCCGTCTCTTCTCCGGCACGATCCGCCGCGGGTCCGAGCTGTATGTCATGGGCACCGCAAAGAAGGCCAACCGCCTCTCGCAGGTGGGTATCTTCATGGGTGCGGAGCGTATCGAGGTCGAATCCCTGAACGCGGGCAACATCGCCGCCGTCACCGGCCTCAAGGACGCGATCGTCGGATCGACCGTCACCTCCCTCCAGGAGATGCAGACCTTCGAGTCGCTCAAGCACTACTCCGAACCGGTCATGACCGTCGCGGTCGAGGCGAGGAACATGAAGGACCTCCCGAAACTCGTCGAGGTGCTCCGCCAGGTCGGCAAGGAAGACCCGACCGTTGCGGTCACGATCAACGAGGAGACCGGAGAGAACCTGATCTCCGGTATGGGAGAGCTCCACCTCGAGATCATCACCCACCGTATCGGGCGTGACAAGGGTGTCGAGATCAAGACCTCGCCCCCGATTGTGGTGTACCGTGAGACGATCACCACCACCGCGGGCCCGGTCGAAGGAAAGTCACCGAACCGCCATAACCGCTTCTACATCGAGCTTGAGCCCCTCCCCCCCGAGGTTGTCAAGATGATCAAGGACGGCGAAATCTCCATGGACCTTCCCGAGATCGAACGCCGTGAGAAGCTCATCGCGGCGGGCTTTGAGAAGGACGAGGCAAAGAACCTCACCGCCATCCAGACGACCAACATGTTCTTCGACATGACGAAGGGTATCCAGTACCTGAACGAGACGATGGAACTGGTCCTCGACGGATGGCGCGAGGCGCTTGCCGGCGGTCCGCTCGCCGACGAGCAGGTCCAGAACACGAAGATCCGCCTCATCGATGTCAAGCTCCACGAGGATGCCATCCACCGTGGCCCCGCACAGGTCATCCCGGCCGTCCGGTCCGCCGTGAAGGCTGGCCTCCTCCTTGCCGGCGACTCGCTCCTCGAGCCGATGCAGAACATCCAGATCACCGTCCCGCAGGACCACATGGGTGCCGCAACCTCACAGATCCAGGGCCGCCGCGGGCAGGTCTACGACATGCAGTCCGAGGGTGACACGATCACCGTCATCGGCAAGGCACCGGTTGCAGAACTCTTCGGGTTTGCAGGCGATGTCCGCTCGGCAACCGAAGGCCGTGCCATGTGGTCGACGGAGTTCGCCGGCTTCGAGACCGTCCCCCAGGGCCTCTTAAAGGAGATCGTCCAGGCCATCCGGAAGAGGAAGGGCCTCAAGGAACAGATCCCCGTGCCCGCCGATTACCTCGCATAATCATCAGACCACCCATACTTTTTTTCGTGCGTTTCCTTCAGGCGGGCGGAGCCTTTGCTCAATTGTTCGTCCGGCAGAGGTAAAGGGGAGCCACGGCAAGGGATGCTTCTGCAGACCCGTGATCAGGGATATCTGTTGGCGGGGAGAAGCGGCGGAGATGGTTCTTCCCGGGGATGGTGGTGCAGCCGTCCCGGCCGGAAGGGGCCCTCACTCCCCGTTCCGGCCCCGGCGCCGCGGCATACAAATAAGCAGGAAAAAATTATCTCTTCGGCCCCGCCTTTTTCCGGGGCGTCTCCGTACGGCGGGCCGCGGTAATATTGGTAAACGTAATGACGACCCCCTCAATTTTGTTGTCCTGAGTCTTATACGGCACAATCCGCATAAAATACCAGACCCCGTCTTTGGTCTTTACGTTCTTTTCCTGAACGATGAGGGTGTCAAAGACCTGCCGTGCGTCCTCAATCACATGATCATAGGCGAGGGTGGTGACGATGTCACTCAGCGGACGGTCGATGTCGGAATCCAAGAGATTGTACAGGGGGAGGATTTTGGGAGTGAACTGGGTGATACGCATGTCCTTGTCCAGAAAGAGCGTCCCAATATCCGTGCTGTTCAGCAGGTTTCTGATATCTGCGTTGACCTTGCCCAGTTCGTTGTTCTTGCTCTCCAGTTCGGCGTTGACGGTCCTCAGCTCCTCATTTAAGGACTGCATCTCCTCTTTCGAGGTCGAAAGTTCTTCATTCGTGCTCTGCAGCTCTTCATTGGAGGACTGGAGTTCCTCATTCATCGTCTTGAGTTCCTCCTCCTTGGTCTGCTTGTCTTCGAGCACCCCGGCAAGGTGCAGCTTGAGTTTGCGCAGTTCCTCCTCGATATCAGATGCGACCCTCTCTGCCCCTTCAGGAGTTTTTTGTGCCTGCCGGCGTTTCGGTTTCGGGGGAAGGTCCCTGAATACGATGAGGATCAGGCCTTCAAGTGCCTTATACCCCGTAATCGGATGGATGATCAGATCAAAATACTGGTCCTGTCCCCAGGTGTCGGTATGCAGCCCCTGCACCGTCACTTTCTCCCACTCCTGCAGGGCGTGATGGAATGACGTCCCGAACTCGAAGCTGAAGTCGTCCTGCATCATCGAAAAAATATTCATATTCGGCCTGCCGGGTGCGGGTTCCAGATATTTTCCGGTCTTTCCGTTGAAATAGACGATATCACCGTCCTTTGTGACCAGAACGGAGGGCGGGGTGTAATGTTCAAGGAGAATGGTCCTGATAAGATCCGGCACCTTCTCCCCGGCCTCCGGGGAGGAGACCCGTGCCAGATTGCCGTGCAGGACCGGGACAAATCCAAACGCCGGCGTGGAACCGGGGAGGGGCCGGACCGCTGCTTCGCTTCGTTCGAAGATCTTCCACTTTGCGTTCAGGGTCGTAAAGAGCCCGTCATTGGAGTTCAGGGATTCCGATGTGCCCATAAAAAGAATGCCGTGCGGCAGGAGGGCATAGTGGAACAACGGGAAGATCTTCTTCTGAAGGCTGGCCGTGAAATAGATCAGGAGATTTCTGCAGCAGATCAGATCGAGCCGGGTAAACGGCGGGTCTGAGATGATATTCTGCACCGCAAAGATCACCGACTCCCTGATCTCCTTGCCCACCACGTACGAGTCGCCCTCCTCTATAAACCATCTCTTCAGGCGGGACGCCGATACGTCCGCAGCAATATTTTTCGGATACCGCCCTTTTCGTGCATATTCTATTCCGTCACTCCCAATGTCGGTGGCATAGATCTGCACACGCATACTCCCCAAAAGATTGCATTCCTCCAGGCACTCCCAGATCAGAATTGCGACCGAGAATGCTTCCTCACCGGTGGCGCACCCCGGACACCAGGCCCGGAAGATCGTCTGGTTCCGGGAATGCTCCCTGAGCTTTCGGATGATGGCCGCTTTGAGATGCTCAAAGGCCTCCGGGTCCCTGAAGAAATTCGTCACCCCGATGATAAGTTCTTTGAAGAGCAGATCGATCTCCGCGGGATTGTTCTGGAGGAGCTCGACATAGTCTTCCATATCATCCATTGATGTGATACTCATCCGCCGCTCCACTCTGCGGAGAACAGAGGAGTCCTTATACTCTGAAAAATCGTTTCCCGTCTGATCCCTGACCAGCACGAATATCTTCTGAAGCTTGGTGAGCTCAGTCCTCTCCAGTGCCTTTTGGGATATGACCGCCGGACTTTTCCTGATATAACTGATCAGCGCCTCCGGCATCTTCTCCGGTGCGAGGCTGAAATCCACCAGCCCGTTTTTTATCGCACTGCGGGGCATACTGTCGAATTTGGCACTTTCCGGATTCTGCACCATCGTCATGCCGCCGACCTCCTGAATGGCCCGCAGCCCCAGCGTGCCGTCGGTCCCCATTCCTGAGAGGATAATGCCGATCGATTTTTCTCTCCGGTCCTTTGCAAGACTGCGGAAGAAGTAGTCTATCGGCATTCTCACCCCCTGGGTTCCCGTAACGCTCATCAGCTGAATCGTTCCGTTGAGAAGGGAGAGATTCTTGCCGGGGGGAATGATATACACGGCATTCGGTTCGACCGCCGTATTGTCCTTCGCCTCGGTGACCTTCAGGGTCGTGCACCGCTGTATCAGTTCATCGGTAATGCTCTTGTGGGTGGGGTCCAGATGAACAATCAGCACAAAGGCAAGCCCTTCATCCGCCGGCATGGCATGGAAAAACGCCTCAAGTGCCTCCAGGCCACCGGCAGACCCCCCGATGCCGACGATATAGTCCGGCTTCGGCGATCGGGCCCCGGATTTTTTTTTGCGCGTGGTGGCGGGCAACGGGGCTTTGGTTTGCTGTTCTTTTTCCGGACTGCCCTTTTCCTCTTCAGGTTCTTTTTGTGCCACCATGATACCAGAGAATCGTCGTAAATTCCAATATAGCTATCCGGTTCTTCAGTCTGCCGTTCCGGTCCGTTCCGGCGGGCCTCCGGCGCTGTTCTGCCCGTTGCAGTCCCTCTCTCCGGTTGCTCTTCAAAGCGTGCCCGGGATCTGCACCGCCCGTTCACGAGGCAGAGGCCTTCTCTGCCGGCAGGACAGAAGAGCGGGTGTCAGCGGTTGTGCCCGCGGGGAGGAGTATTCAGGAGATCAGAGCGTCATTGCGGTACTTCCATACTCGTGCAGGAATATGCAGTTCAAAACGGGCTCCCTCTCCGAAAATTCCCGTCTCACAGAAGCTGATTCCGGTAATCCCCAGAATTTCCGAGCAGAAGAAGAGCCCCAGCCCGGTCCCTTCCCCCACGTCCCGCCTGAAGATCTCTTCTTTCATGTCATCAGGAATGCCGATGCCGTCGTCCTCGATCACAAGGATGCCTTTCCGGCCGTTCGGGTGAAATGAGACGGCGATCCGGCTGTTGTCGCCCCCGTGCTGCTCGGCGTTGAGAAAGATGTTGGAGAAGACACTGGGCAGCATCATGTCGGCATATACTTCGATGGCATGGAGCGAAGGGTCGACCGTGACCGCAAGTGCTGTTTTTTTCCGGAACGTTTCAGCGATCGTCCCGGGAGACTGCCACATGGGCTTTCCCACGCCAAAACGCTCGTACCCACGGGTAAACTCAATCAGCCGGGAAACTGCCTCCACTGATGACTCGCACCGGGCGAGATCCTCATCGATCGGGCCGCCTTCCTTCATCTTCATCCTGATAAGCTCCAGACTCGAGGTAAGGATCATGACCTGGTTGAGCACATCGTGCCGGGTGATATTGGAGAGGAGATGGAGTTTCCTGTTGATCTCCCCGAGGGCCTCCTGGTGCTGGTGCAGTTCGGTGATGTCGCTGATGGCCACGATACATTCACTCTGATGATGTGCCGACGGGATGCTCTTGCCGAAAAAGTGGAGATCCCGGGGGGCTGATTGCGACGGAGGGGCCAGGCAGGTGACGAATTCAGAGGGGCGGCCCGTTTCGTTCAGGCAGCAGTCCTGATAAAACGTGTTGAAGGCAGCAAGGGTTGCCGGGTCCAGGAACACCGCAAGGCGCCTTCCGGTCAGGTGGTCCGCGGGGGTGCCGAAGAGTTCGGCGGCACGGCGGTTGCACCGGAGGATCGTACTCCGGGGACCGAGTACCAGATACCCGACCGGGGCTATGTCAAAGAGTGTCTGATACTCCTGCCGGAGTTCGTCAGCGGTCTGTCGTGCAGTGATGAGTTCTTCATTCTGGAGTTCCAGTTCGATCTGGTGAACCTCCAGTTCATGGATCACCTTCCGGTCACCGGTCATCCCGCTCTGGCCGGTGGACGTTGGCTCTCTCCGGGCAAGCTGCTCTTCAGCCCTCTGACGCAGGCGTTCTCCCGGAGCTGCTTCCTCGTCGTTCTTCATGGCATACTGCCCTGGTGGTGGCGCCCTGCCGAAAGAACAGCCATGCGTGCCCGTACTTCCCGAATACCAGGTTTTTTCAACCACGTGTAGAGTGGATTCATTCCTGCGACAGTCATTGTTTGGCGATGATACCTCATCGTTCAGTATCAGTAAAATAGTTATCTCTTTTTCCGCTGTGCCATTTCATCTTTCCGTGCCATCCCGGCGTGGCCCCGGTGAGATGCCGGAATGTGCCGGGCGGCGGCACGCCTCTTTTACCGGTTCCATGCCTTTACCGGATGGAGCCCGGCGGGGTAACGGGCACCGGGATGGCCCGGTCCGGCACAGGTGATACGCCGGATGCCGCGCTTCTCCCCGTCCGGCGGCATGGGCCGTCCCGATAGGCTGAGTTCCCTCACGCGGTTGTGGGAACGTATGGATCAGAAGGGAAAATCAATTATTATTTATATTTAAAAATATAATTATCGGGGACGTGCCCTATCAGGTACCATCAGTCAGACCCAAATCCTTATTGCCATTCATCATTCTAAAAAAAATTTTTGAAATTTTATATCATTCAATTATTACCCTGTTATTCTTCATTAAACTTTAAATATTTAGTTTGAATCAAAAATTGCAGCTATATATTAATTCTAGCTGTGATATGGGAACTATTCTGGCACATCCCCCCCGTATATTCGAGTACTCCCTCTCCATACCCGGGGGGTCTGCCTTGCAAACTAATGTGAAATATAAAATTCTACGTAATGTATGTTCACATTCGAGCATACACCAAAACCCATTGACCTGAACTATCAGGCAGTGATCGATTATCTACTGTACAGCTCACTCTTCCTCGCCATTGCCGCGATGGCAAAGGCGTACGTCTCTTCCGTGCTGCAGGGCGTGCCGGTCTCGGCCGGCGCGTGCCTCATCATGTTCCTCGGCACCTTTTCGATCTATAACATGAACCGGAAGACCGATGAAAGCGAGGATGCCGTCAACCACGCGAGGCGCTTTGCCTTCACCCAGAAGTATGCAGGTCTGCTCTGGTATTCCTCCTTTGCCGGCTACGGCCTTGCGCTCCTGCTTGCCTGGACCTACGGGCCGCTTGCCATGGCAATGACCGCCATCCCCCTTGCAGCGGGCATCCTCTACAGCATCCCCTTCCTCCCCGCGGGGTTCCGGTACCGGCGCCTGAAGGATATCCCGCTCGTCAAAAACCTTCTCGTGGGGCTTGCGTGGGCGGTGCCGGTCGCATTCCTGCCGGTTGCGTGCACCGGCGCCCCCGCGGGCACCATGACCTTCGTTGCGGGCTTCTTCTTCTTCCTCCTCTCCTTCATCAACTCGACGGTCTTTGACATCCGCGATGTCGAAGGCGACGCCGGGGCGGGCGTACGGACGCTTCCCGTGATGCTCGGCATCCCCCGGACCAAGGTGCTCCTCTCGGCGCTCAACCTCGCCGGCATTGCAGGGGTGCTCTTCTTCTGCGCGGGCACCCTCCCGCTCGTCGAGATGCTGGTCATCGGCGCCATCGCCGCATATGTGCAGGGCTACGTCCTCTTCTTCAACGGCACGGAACTCAACCGGATTCTCTACGACCTCGTGGCCGACGGGCAGAACATTCTCCTCGGCGGGATGATGTACCTGGCGGTGGTCTGCGTGGTGTAGGGGAGAAAACGCGGAAATATCTTCCTCTTTCTTATTTTACCGGATGCCGGCCGTTCTTTAAATAATTCAACGCAACAGACGGGCTCGCGGTGTAGGCCATCCGGGAAGAATCCTTCTCGCCGCCACCGATGAAAACCGCGACTGCCAGCGACATGGACTAAAAGCGACTTGTCAATCATTATATATTGTAAACATATTCTCTATATACAAAATGTCGCAAAACCATATCATATCCTGAAAAGAATATACCTGCAATGACACCCTCCGGCCGCATCTGTCTCGACATGCATGTGCATTCGCACTTTTCTGCCGACGCCTCCACGGACCCGCGGACAATCGCACGGGGCTGGGGCCAGTCCGGCATCCTCCCCATCGTCTGCGACCACAACAGCATCAAAGGAGCGGAGGCGACCTACCGCCTCATCCGGGAGCGATCCCCCAACGTCCCCGTCATCCTTGCCGAGGAGATCCTGACCTCCGAGGGCGAGATCGTCGGCCTCTTTTTGAACGAGGAGATCCCGCCGTATCTTCCGGCCGCGGAGACACTGGACGTTATCGCCGACCAGGGGGCCCTCTCCCTCGTCCCCCACCCGTTCTGCACCTACCGCTCGACGGCCATCCGGCGCGAGACCCTGCTGGAGCTCGGCCACCGCATCGACATCGTCGAGGGCTACAATGCCCGCAACGTGACCCGGCAGGCGAATGTCGAGGCGCTCCGGTTCGCCGAGGAGCGGGGAAAACCCGTCTCGGTGGGATCGGACGCCCATACCCCGTTCGAGCTCTGCTCCACCTATGCCATTCTCGAGCCCTTCGACTCGCCTGACGGGCTCATCCGCAGCCTGCGCACCGCCGAGTTCCGGTACCGCAAGGTGCACCCCTCCCTGCACCAGATCTCAAAACGCATCAGGGCTGAAAAAAGGAGCGCACCACGGAACCGAAAGGTGCCAGCCGTACGCATCTGATGGACAGGCGTCATCCGAAACCCCTTCTTAGGCTCAGAACCCCCTCTTCTTCCGGCCCGCCCCGACCGGTCACCTGCCGTTAGGGTCCACCGGACCCCGCATCTCCGCCGGTTCGACGATCACCTGCGTCGCGTTCCGGTTGTTGTAGACGGTGGGCAACCCGTACACGATCACATCGACCGGCGTCCCGTCCTTCCGGAAAATCTTCTCGTGCATGGGAGAGACGGCCTTTCCGGCCTCATAGGATGCCTGCACCCGCTCAAGGACGGCATCGATATAATCGGGATGGATGAGGGTCTCAAGGGAGATGCTGACCGGTTCACCCGTTTCGGAGTACCCGAAGAACCGCCGCAGCGCCGGGTTTGCATAGACCAGCTTCCCTTCGGCATGGATGCCGATCATGCTCTTCGAGCGGGTGAGCAGATCAACGTACCGCTCCTCGGCGAGGATCAGGGACTCCAGCGCCTTACGGTGATGGATCATGATCGCCGCCTGGTGGACGATCGTCTCGATGAGAGGCGGGTTTTTCGGACGGTGTCCCTGCTCCGTGATCAAAAGAAGGGTGCCGAGCATCTCCCCTCCCGAATAGATGCCCATCGAAAAGAACGCGACCCCCTTCATCCTCCTTAGCCCCTGTGAAAGCTGACGGGCTCCGGAGCCTGCCAGCAGCCGGGAGTAGTCCTGCAGGCTGCACTCCTCAAGATGAGGGGGGGAGAATGCCAGCAGGGCAGCGCTCGTGCAGTGCATGCCAAGGAGTTCCGATGCCTGCAGATAAGAAAACACCCCGTCATCTCCCCATTCGCTCCCCTTTCGCACCGCCTCTATCGTATAGAGCCCGTCATTGAACGAGAAGAGGGCCGTCACCGCATCCGGTGCCGCCCAGGAGAGGGATTCTGCCGTATACCGGAAGATATTCTCATGGTCGCCGAGCATGATGAGGCCGGTTGCCGATTCGGTGAGAATCGTCATCTCCTGCATGAGCTCTTCCTGGGCATGCTGGATGCGCTTCGTGGCGGTGATGTCGCGGCCCACCGACTGGTACTCGGCGAGCACCCCCGAAGCATCGAAGATCCCGCGGTTCGTCCACTGGTGCCAGGCCTCCGTGCCGTCGGGCATGATGACCGGATTTTCCACGGTGACGACGGGATGGTCCGGAGTGATGGCGGTGAACTGTTCGAGCACTTGTTTTATATATTCTTTAGGTATGGGCGGGGTAAATTTCGTTCCTGCAACCGTCCCCTGCTCCAGCCCGAAGGCACGGCAGTAGGCCTTATTGGCGAAGACGACGCGACGGTCCGGCAGGTACCGGACGATAAATTCGGTCTGGTCCTCAACAACCGCCCGGTAGAGCTCTTCACTCTTCTCCAGCCGCTGCTGGCACAGCCGTTTTTTGGTGATGTCCTCGAAGAGCAGGGTCGTCCCCTTCTTCCCGTTCTCGAGGACTGTTGCGATCACTTTGGCACGCAGGATGCGGAGATCGTCCTCCGACGCGATCTCGATCTCTTTCGAGAATGCTTCCCCCGACCCCGTGCCGACGTGGGAGGCGATGTCGCCGTCGACCAGGCAAAAGGTGAACTCTGAAAGCGGCCGGCCGATGATCTCCCTGCGGGTGGTCCCCTCGAGCTGCAGAAATGCGTCATTTGCAAAGGTGATTACCTGGTCGTCATCGAGGACGATGAGACAGTCCGATGTCAGCGACAGCATCTCGGAGAGCGGCAGGCGCTGCGAGAGATAATAGAGTTTTGCCGTGCAGACCTTCTTCATCTCCACCTCGCCGGAGGTGAGCATGATATCGAGATATTTGGCGACGGAGTTCCGGTTGGTCTGGAGGCTTTTTGCGAGATCGGTGATACTCATCCCCCGCGGATGGGACCGGAGCGCCCGTTTTATCTTTTCCATCTCAGAAACATACTGCTGCACGGGGCACCTTCACCTGTATTGATCTATCCTGAACATGGAATATGAGCACTCGGATGGCAAAAATTTCCCTGAGGAATTAATAAATACCATTATCTGCGGCGGATCTTCCCTTTTTTACCATAAAATGGTTTGCCGGCGCCCGACCGTAAACCCGGACAGGGTCCGGGGAGGGGCCGTGATCCCGTAGGAAGAATGCCTGCCCGGTGGCCGCCTGCGGCTCATCCCTGTGCCCTTACGCGTCAGGTCCGGGCCCCTATTACCGGGTTTTGCATGGGCGGGTTCCCCCGTTTGCGTGCCTGAGTGGCCCATCACGGGACAGCGGCGCCGAAAAGGGGCGGCCTGCCAATAACGCTCCTTTCTCCCCCCTGCCACAGATTTTTCCCTCCCGGCGACCAACAGTGCACAGATGCACATGCCGTATCAGTTTGCGCACCGGATGGAGGCAGCCCCGGAGTCGTTTCTGGACACCCTCTTTGCCGTCTCATCGGACCCCTCGATCATCTCGTTTGCCGGCGGGCTCCCCTCGGCGGCCCTCATCGACGTAAAGGGCATCGCAGAGGCGGCGGCAGGGGTGATGGCTGAGGACGGGAAGGCCGCCCTCCAGTACGCCACCTGCGACGGGCACCTCCCCCTCAGGGAGTGGATTGCGGACCGCTACCGCCGCCGTCTCGGCCTTCCCGCCCGCGCTGAGGAGATACGCATCGTCAACGGCTCCCAGCAGTGCCTGGACCTCGTCGCAAAGATCTTCTGCAACCCCAGTGATGCGGTCGGCATGGAACGCCCGGGATACCTCGGTGCGGTGGAGGCGTTCTCCCTCTACGAGCCCGCCATCTACGGCGTGCCCCTCGCACCGGAAGGAGGGCCGGAGATGGAGGCGTTCTCCCGCCTCCTGACGGAGAAGAGTCCGGTCTTCTTCTACGGCATCCCGAACTTCCAGAACCCTTCCGGGACCGCCTACCCGGAGGCGGTGCGAAAGGAGGCGGGCACCCTCTGCCGGGAGGCAAAGGTGCCCTTCTACGAGGATGACGCCTTCGGGGAACTTGCCTTCGACGGCAGGGCGCGTCCCCCGGTCAAGCGATGGGCGGGTGAGTTCGGCATCATGAGCGGGTCGTTTTCCAAGACCATCGCACCGGGGATGCGGTGCGGATGGCTGTGGGCGCCGGAGGAGATCATCACCACCTTCGATGTGGCAAAACAGGCGGCCGACCTCCACTCGAACCACCTCTCGCAGATGATCCTGCACCGCTACCTCACCACCCATGACTATGACGCCCACCTCACGGTGGTGCGAAGCGCGTACGCGAAAAACTGCCGGCTGATGAGCGATCTGCTGGACGAACGCCTGCCCGCCTGCACCCACACCCGCCCCGGAGGGGGCATGTTCATGACCGCAGCGCTCCCGGAGGGCGTCTCGTCGATGGATCTCTTCCGGGCGGGGCTCTCCCAGGGGGTCGCGGTGATGCCGGGCCGCCCGTTCTTTGCGGACGGGGGCGGGGACGACTGTTTCCGCCTGAACTTCTCCACCGCAGGCGAGGAGGAGATCAAGGAAGGGATGGCCCGGCTCGCCCGTGCGCTCGCCTCCCTCGTCAGGTAGGAAGGCCCGGGGGGCGCCAGCGCCCCCTGCACCCCCGGAACGGCAACGATGCACCACCGGTCGCGGCCGGGGGGGCGGCTGCGGGAACCGTTGGAGAGAACAACCCTTTTTTTACCTGAAGCACCGTACTCTTCTGCTACGGATCACATGACCGAATACAACAGTTTGCAGGAGATGATGCGGATGATCGCAAAGGCCGTGGAGGCCATTGCCGACACCGTCTCGGACCGGGAAGCACGGGAGTTTGTCGGCGCGGTACTGCGGGCGCAGCGGATCTACGTCGCCGGGGCGGGCAGGTCCGGGCTCATGGCAAAGGCGTTTGCGATGCGGCTGATGCACCTCGGGTTCGAGAGCTATGTCGTGGGGGAGACGATCACCCCTGCCATGGCGGAAGGGGACCTGCTGGTGGCCTTCTCCGGGTCCGGCGAGACCCGCTCGATCGCCGACATCTGCCGGACGGCACGGGGCGTGGGCGGCACGGTCGCGCTGATCACCTCCACGCCCGACTCGACGATAGCAAAGACCGCCGATCTCCTCGTCGTCCTCAACAGCAGCCCCTACGACGACGAGGGCCTCCCGAAGGAGTTCGGGATACGCCAGCTCACCGGCGAACACCGCTCGGACGCCGGACGCGCCCCGAAGTCCCCCATCGGCTCCATCTACGAGACGGCCGCAGGCGTCTTTGCCGACTCGGTCATCCTCGCCCTCATGCAGATCAGGCACTGCGGGATTGAGGACGTTATTGAGCGGTATGCGAATATTCAGTGAAGAAATGAGATCCGTTCCCCTCCCGTGATCACAGGAACGGATACATTCCCAGAATTTTCCGAGCTGATTCCTGTCGCTCGATACTTTAATAAAAAAGGGTTCGAAAAAACGGTGTTGTTTTGGGGAAAGTATGAAAGTACGAGAGATAATAAGGATGATCGAAGCAGATGGGTGGTATCTCGTAAAGACAAAGGGAAGCCATAGACAGTTTAAACATCCAAGAAAAGTTGGACGGATCACCGTTCCAGGTCATCCAAATGATACGGTAGCACCAGGTACATTAAACAGTGTCTTTAAACAGGCAGGATTAAAGGAGGAATAACGTATGCACAGATTTCTAATTGTCATTGAGAAGGCTGAGACAAATTATTCAGCATATTCTCCTGATCTCCCAGGATGTATTGCCACAGGCAAGACCCGTGAAGAAGCAGAAGAACAGATGCATGAGGCGATCGCCTTTCATATTGAAGGCTTGAAAGAAGATGGCATCCCTATCCCTGAAGCCCGCTCTTCTGCTTCATGGGTATTAGTATGACTGTTCCCGTGAAAACACCAAAGAAACTGATCGAGGTGGCCCCCCCGCTGGTGGATATCAACGAGGCATGTGCACAAGAAAATATGCCCGGAATTGGTGCCCACCCGTGAGGGATGTGACACCGTCGAACGGTGCCACGGATGCGGCACAAAAATTTCAATCCACACACCCGCGAGGGGTGTGACATAAATCCAGAAAATATAAGATTTTTTGGCTCTGTAGAATTCCTCAACAAGAACAACAAAGAATAATTTTTCATCACCATCCTGAGGTTATAGAGAATGATTTT
>OMKS01000109.1_pt1 | contig 69313 bp, 62 predicted proteins | sample 1674721 | NCBI WGS metagenome assembly OMKS01 (sample SAMN06264996, study PRJEB25208) | sediment metagenome | isolation source: hot spring sediment | place: USA: California | collected 2014-09-02 | reverse complement strand
TTCTTCTGGAGGTGATAAAATGAAAAGGGGGCAGAATTTGCCCCCTCGCGATACTATTTCCGGCGTTCAAACAGGAGCAGCGTGGGACTTGCGATAAAGATCGAAGAGTACGTACCGATAACCACTCCCACCATCATGGCAAAGGCAAAATCATGGATGACACTGCCCCCCATGATGAACAGGCAGAACACCACGATGAACACGGTCAGAGAAGTCAGGATCGTGCGGTTCAGGGTCTGGGAGAGGCTGTCATTCATGACCTCTGCGAGATTGAATGTCCCTGTGGTCTTCTTGATGTTTTCCCTGATCCGGTCGAAGACCACAATGGTGTCATTGAGGGAATACCCGATGATGGTGAGCAGTGCGGCAATGATGGGCAGCGTAATTTCCTTGCCGAGAATAGAAAACACCCCCACTGTGATCACGATGTCGTGGATAAGAGCCAGGATCGCCCCCATGGAAAACCTGAGTTCGAAACGCCACCAGATGTAAATGAGAATGCCTATTCCCACGTAGAGGAGCGAGAGAATTCCTTTTTCCTTCAAATCCTTGCTCACCTCAGAACCGACGGATTCGGCCCGGAGAATCTCAAGTTGTTCCTTCCCGAAGGCATCCTTCAATGCGTGCTCGATCTTGAGGGTCATATCCTCCCCGGATGCATCGTCTTTAGGGATCCTGATAAAGAATTCGTTTTCATGGTCTTCCCCAAAACTCTTCTGGATGCGTGCATCCGGGTATCCCAGCGATGCCAAAACACCGCGCACGTCTGCGGTATTCACGGGAAGAGAGAAGTTCACCAGGATCTCTGTTCCCCCCTCAAAATCGATCCCGTAGTTGAGCCCTCTGATAAAAAATATCGAAACAAGGCTTACCAGCACGAGCGCAAGGGAGAGGCCAAAGCCAAACTTCCTGTATTTCATGAACTCGATGCGGGTTCCCGGTCGTATCAATTCCATGGCAACCTCCTAAATACTGATCCGATCAACTTTCTGGTAGATAACCATCCATTCCATGATCCACTTGCAGAGCAACAGAACCGTAAAGAGCGTTGCCAGGATACCGATTGTCAGAGTGACTGCAAATCCCTTCACCGGGCCGGTGCCGAACTGGAAGAGAACGAGCGCTGCGATGAGCGAGGTGATGTTGGCATCCAGAATGGTGGAGAGCGCATTCTTGTAGCCTGCATCTACAGCCATTTTCGGGGTTCTCCCCAGCCTTACTTCCTCCCGGATCCGCTCATACACGAGCACGTTTGCATCCACGGCCATACCAATGGTAAGCACGATTCCGGCGATACCCGGCAGGGTCAGAACCGCATTGAACAGAGCGAGAACACCGATGATGAGAATCATGTTGCACACCAGTGCCAGGTTTGCCAGGACCCCGGAAAGCCGGTAGTACATCACCATGAAAAGGGCAACGAGAATCCCTCCAATGATGGCTGAGAGCACCCCTTTTCGGATGGAATCTTCTCCCAGAGAAGGGCCGACGGTTCGTTCTTCAAGTATCTCCAAGGGAGCGGGGAGTGCCCCGGCCCTCAGTACGATTGCCAGGTCGCTTGCCTCCTGCATGGTGAACCTTCCCTCGATAATGGCCTTGCCTCCTGAAATGGCTTCTCTGATCACGGGAGCAGACGAGACCCTGCCATCGAGAACGATGGCGAGACGATTTCCGACATTCTCCCTCGTGATCTGCTCAAATATCCGTGCACCTTCCCTATTGAACGAGATGGCGACATAGGGCTCATTGTACTGTTGCTTGATGCTCACCCGGGCATCCTCAAGGAGATCTCCTGTCATCTTGGTCTCATCCTTGAGGAGGATGGGTCTGCGGGCATCCCTCATGTACGCAATAGAGCTGCCTGGGGGGATGTCCCCTTTAAGGGCATCTTCCACGGAGTGCTTCTCATCAACCAGTTTGAACTCGAGGATCGCTGTCCTTCCTATGAGGTTCTTCGCACGTTCTGGATCGGTTATCCCGGGCAGCTGAAGAACGATCCGTTCTTTTCCTTCCGGGATAATGGACGGCTCCGTTACACCGAACTGATCGATACGGTTCCTGATGGTTTCAAGGGCCTGGGCCACAGCCTGGTCCCGTATCCTTTCTGCTTCATCGGAACTCATCCGGTACCTCACGCCGAAGGTCTCCTGGCTGCTCGATGTGGACACTTCAACGAGATACGGATACATGGTCCTCACGATTTCCGAGAGCTTGTCAAAATCTTCGTTTCTCCTGAGCTCGACGATCAAGAAGTCAGGTGCTTCAGCAGCGATCTTTCCATAGCGGATCCTCTCCCTGATCAACTGTCCCCTGATGTCTGAGGCAACGCTGTTGAGTCTGCTCTCGACAGCCTTTTGGGAGTCCACCTTCAACACCAAGTGCATGCCTCCCTGCAGGTCAAGCCCGAGCCTCACCTTTGCCTTAGGCCCGATCCATCCATCAGGGACATCGTGCTTGCCGAAAAAAGTCGGAGCAGCGAAGATCAGCCCTAGTATGAGAACTGCCAGTAGAAGTATCCCCTTCAGCTTGAATCTATCCATTGACTCCCCCAAAGAATTACTTTTGCGTAGCGTCTCCTGTCTTCTTGTGCGCGATGAACTCCCGCGAGATCCTGAGCTTTACCTTCTCTCCCACATCCACGGTAATTACCTGATCGGTGATTCCCACAACCTTGCCGTGTATCCCGCCACTTGTGATAATCTCGTCTCCCTTGACAATGCTCTCGAGCATAAGTTTATGACTCTTTGCCTTTTTCTGCTGGGGCATGATCAAAAGGAAATAGAACACCACAAAGATCAAGATGAGCGGGGCAAGACTCATGAGCAACCCCAGGGTATCACCACCGAATCCACCAGCGGCATGTGCTACGCTAATCATGGTATCTCTCCTTCACCTGTATTCTCAAGGCTTCAAAACTTTTTTCCCTAATGCAATGCCGTATATCTGACATTAATTCAAGATAGAAATGTAAATTATGAATAGTATTAAGAATAGAACTCAAGATCTCTCCGGTCATGAACAGATGCCTGAGATAGGCGCGTGAAAAATGCCTGCAGGTGTAACAGGCACAGTTCTCATCCAGAGGACGACTATCCTCCCGGTATCTGGCCTGTTTGATGGAGATCTTTCCGTTTCTGGTAAACAGCATTCCGTTGCGAGCATTCCTGGTGGGCAACACACAGTCGAACATGTCGACTCCTCTTGAAGCGGCTTCCACAATATCCAAGGGGGTCCCCACCCCCATGAGATACCTCGGTTTCTCTTTTGGAAGAGGGTCAAGTGTATAATCAAGCGCCTCCATCATCAGCTCGTGACCCTCGCCCACGGACAATCCTCCAATGGCCATGCCATCGAATGGCAGTGCAGCGATCTCATCTGCACTCTGTTTCCGAAGATCTCGATACACACCACCCTGCACAATCCCGAACAGCGCAGCATCCTTGCTCCGCGTTGCAATACACCTCTGGGCCCAAAGGGACGTCCTCCGGACAGATTCAGCCACACGTTCTCTCGTGCTGGGATATGCGACACATTCGTCGAGACACATCATGATGTCCGACCCCAGCGTTTCCTGGATCCTCACAGCTGATTCCGGAGTGAGAATGGAGCGCTTTCCGTCAATGTGTGAGGCGAACTGCAACCCCTCATCGGTTATCTTCATGAGTCTGGCAAGACTGAATACCTGGTATCCTCCGCTGTCGGTCAGGATAGGCCTCTCCCAGCCCATGAACCTGTGGAGTCCCCCCAGGGAGGAGACGAGATCCTCTCCCGGCCTGAGATGAAGGTGATATGTGTTAGAAAGAAGGATTTCTGCCCCGACAGTCTCCAGGAGGTGCGGGGTCATGGCCTTGACCGTGGCCTGGGTACCGACCGGCATGAATACCGGGGTTTCCGCACTGCCATGTCCTGTGTGAATCATCCCGCAGCGTGCCTGTCCGTCGTGCCCGAGGAGATCAAACTCAAATGATGAACATTGCATCGCCATAACTGTAAAATCTGTACCTCCGCTCTATTGCATTGCGATAGGCCTGCATGATGAGATCATATCCACCAAAGGCGCTCACCAGCATCAGGAGCGTCGAACAGGGAAGATGGAAATTCGTCAACAAGGCATCAACGCCCCTGAAGGAATATCCATTATGGATAAATAGATCCGTCTCCCCCGTTCCCGGGATCACCGTACCGTTCGTCTGTATGAGGTATTCGATCACCCGTGTCGTGGTGGTTCCCACCGCAATGATTCTCCTCTTCTCTTCGAGAGCCTTCACGATGGTGCGCGCCGATTCCTCGGATAGAGCAAACTCTTCCGGTTCCATCTCATGTTCTTCGATTCGCTGAACCCTGACCGGAGTAAAGGTCCCTGGTCCCACGTGAAGGGTTATAAAGACGAGCTCAACGCCCTGAGACCTGATGGCATCGAGCATGTCATGAGAAAAGTGAAGCCCGGCGGTCGGGGCAGCGACGGATCCGTCCTGGCAGGCGTACACCGTCTGATACGCAGAGACATCGCTTTTTTCAGGTTCCCTCTCTATATAGGGCGGCAGAGGAATGTTTCCTGCTGTCAGCAGAATCTCGGGCTCAGAGAACACAACTTCATATCCGGATCCCTTCCTGTCCTCGATACGGGCGGTGAATCCCTGTTCAAAGGAAAGGATCGTTCCCTCCTTCAGGGATTTCGATGACTTCAGGAGACAGGTCCACTTCCCGGGCGCATGCTCCTTGACAAGGAGCACTTCTACTCTGCCCCCTGTTGGCTTCCTGCCGATCAACCGGGCGGGAATCACCCTGCTGTCGTTCAGGACGAGGACATCACCTGTTTTGAGATTCTCCGGGAAGTCAGAAAACAGCCGGTGAGAGAGTGTCCCGCTCTGTCTGTCTACGACCAGCAGCTTCTCTCTGCCTCGCTCAACGGGATACTGTGCTATGAGCTCCTTCGGCAGCCAGTAGTGGTAGTCTTTCAGTTCCACTGCTGCTACATCCCGCCAAGGCGTCTGCCGAGATAGAGAATACCGATTCCCGTAAACGCGACGACAATGCCGATCAACTGGAGAGTCTTCTCGGGCAGGGTCTGCATGTACAAGGCAAACTCCTTCATCTTGTGGGGAAAGATGATGTAGGGAATGGCTTCAATGACGCAGACCATGCCGAGTACGCATAAAAAATAATCCATAGGTGAGCTCTTATAACGAAGTATGCGTGCCCTCGTCAATCTGGAAGGTTCTGCAGTATTCGTTCGAGAAGACGGGGGCTTCAATGGATTGATTCATCGCGTACGGATCAGAGCCGTAGAGAGCTGTGTGTCCCTGCCTGCCCCGGGCTTTTCCATAGCGCAGGCAGATACCAGCGGCCTTGAGGAGGGTGTCCCGGTGCATCACGCCCCTGAAGATACACAAGGGGCCCGGAACATCTGCAATCTTGAAGAAAATGTTTCCGGGATATCTCAGGGACGACAGCAGGGCGTTTTCCTCTTCATCGCGTGATACAACGAACACCGTAGTTTCATCGAGTTGAAACCGTCTACCTACGACATCGAGGATCATCTCTTCACGAGGGGGGAGCTCAGGGGAATATCTCTCAAACGTCGCCTGTATCTTCTGGGCGATCATCACATCCGTGAGGAGACATCCTCCTGCTGGATTCGGGACGTGTTCCGGTTTGATGCCATACCGCTGCGCAAGAAGCAATTGTTCCTTTCTCCCCCTGCCGGAGATGGCGAAGAGCAGTTCCCTGTCCACAAGACCTGTTCGTTCAGGCAGCGTCACGGGCATGCGTTTGGCCGACAATGGGCGCAGGAGAAGATCGGTCAGCCCGGATTCCTTTTCAATGATTCTCATGGAATCCCTGCGCTGAGACATGGGCCTCTGACCAATGACCTCTCCGGTGATGACGAAGGAGGCATCAAAGGTCTTCAGCAGATATCTCGCCTCGGTGAGCATTCCGATCTTGCAGTCGATACAGGGATTGAGATGTTTACCAAATCCATGCTTGGGCGTACGGATGATCTGAATCATCGTCTCGGTAAAATCTTTGACCCGGACATCGATTCCATACCGCTGAACATGAGTTTCCCTGAAGGCTTCGGGATCTCTCAGTGCAGTGAACCCATAAAAGGGGGTGCAAAAATACAAGGGGATGACTTCAACTGCCTGCTCCTGAATGATCTTGACAGCAAGGATGCTGTCGAGTCCACCCGAGTAGAGCGCTAGGCACCGTTTTTCCATTCTCCTCCCTTGAACGTCGAATTCTTGCCGGGATTGGTGTTACCTCATGGACTCAGCTCGCACAAGAACCACGGCACACGTCTATGACTGTCTGACCAGGATAATCCAGGGTAATCGTTACAACAAAGAAAGTCTATACCCCACGAGCATGGGGTATAGACTTCAAACCTGGCGGGAGCGACGAGATTTGAACTCGCGACCTCCGGCGTGACAGGCCGGCGTTATAACCTAGCTTAACTACGCCCCCTCTATTCCTCATCATGGTGGTAGGCGGAACAGGAATTGAACCTGTGACCTTCGGCTTGTAAGGCCGACGCTCTCCCAACTGAGCTACCCGCCCTGATTCCGTAACAAGAGTGCTTTCTCTGTGGAACTATTTGTTTACTGCGTCTTTAAAAGCCTTCCCTGGCCTGAATCGCGGTGCCTTGGAAGCCTTGATCTTGATGGTCTGTCGCGTACGAGGGTTCACGCCCTGCCGTGCTGCCCTGTGGGCTACGTCAAACGTCCCAAAACCCACCAGGGTTACCTTGTCACCCTTTTTGAGCGTCTGCTGAATGGCCTCAGTGGCGGCATTTATCGCCTTTTCTGCTGCAGCCTTCGGTATCCCTGCCTTGTTTGCCACAACTGAAATCAATTCTGTCTTTGTCAAAGCATACCTCCTAATAAATATTAGTTTTTTTTCCTATGCCCATTCTGGAGAGAAGGTAACAGTAATTGTAAAACCTGTCAATACCTCAGTTGAGGGCGAAAGCGATTATTTCGTCCATATGTTCAACCATATGGATATCCATTCCCTTGACGATGTCCTTCGGGGTATCCTTCAAGTCTTTCTCGTTGTCTACAGGGATCAAGACTTCCACCATACCGGCTTCTTTAGCTGCAAGCAGTTTCTCCTTCAGCCCCCCGACAGGAAGGACCCGGCCCCCCAGAGTAAGCTCTCCGGTCATTGCCAGCTGGCCCTTCACTGCGCGATTGGTCAGCGCAGAGACGATGGATGTGGCCATGGTGATACCCGCAGAGGGGCCATCCTTGGGAACCGCTCCCTCCGGTATATGGATATGAATATCGAGATTGTTGTAAAAATCCTTTTCAAGGCCGAGGTCGTTGGCCTTTGATCGCACGTAGCTCATGCCGGCCCGGGCAGATTCCTGCATGACCTCCCCGAGCTTCCCGGTGAGCAGGAGATTTCCCTTTCCCGGCATGACCATGGTCTCCACGGTCAGCAACACGCCCCCGGCCTCGGTCCAGGCAAGACCATTTGCAAGGCCGACATAGTCCTTTTTGTCACGGATCGGCCTGCGGTACCGTGGTACACCAAGCAGTTCGTGTACCTTTGTCTTGGTAATCCGATCAGCCCTGCGTCTACCCCCCGATACCATGCCCTTGACGATCTTCCTGCAGATGGATGAAATCTCTTTTTCCATATTTCTCACCCCGGCCTCGCGGGTGTACTCGTGGATGATGGTGCTCACCGCTTTCTTGGAAAAAACGATCCCCTTGTTCTGGAGGCCATGTATCTTCATCTGCTTGGGTATGATGAACCCATGGGCAATCTTGTGTTTGTCGTAAGCTGTATAGCCTTCGATCTGAATCAGTTCCATCCTGTCGAGGAGCGGTGGGGGAATGGAGTACGACGTGTTCGCCGTCGTGATGAACATGACCTTGGAGACATCGTAATCAACATCCATGTAATGATCGCTGAACGCATGGTTCTGTTCCGGGTCGAGGACCTCGAGGAGTGCCGCTGCAGGATCACCCCTGAAGTCTGCGCTCATCTTGTCAATTTCATCGAGAAGAAATACGGGATTCGACGATCCCGCCCTCCTGATACCCTGGATGATCTTTCCCGGCATTGCCCCGATATAGGTTCGCCTATGGCCCTTGATTTCAGCTTCGTCCCTGACACCGCCCAGGGATACCCGGACGAACTTTCTGCCGGTTGCCCGTGCGATGGAACGGCCAAGTGATGTTTTTCCCACCCCCGGGGGTCCCACAAGACAGAGGATCGGTCCCTTTACGTCTCCCACCATGGTCTGGACTGCGAGGTATTCGAGAATCCGCTCTTTCACCTTTTCGAGACCATAGTGATCCTCATCGAGAATCCTCTCGGCCAGGCCGATATCAGTCTTGTCCTCGGTGATATCGTTCCATGGCAACGCCATGAACCAGTCCACGTAATTTCTGATGACCGTTGCCTCTGCACTCATGGGAGGCATCAAGCGCATTCTCTTGAGTTCGAGCATCGCCTTGTCTCGTGCCTGAGCCGGCATGTTTTTCTCTGTGAGCTGCTTTTCAAGCGTGGAGATCTCGTCTTCGAGATTTTCCATGGCTATCTTCTGTGTCTGAGAAGATTCCATGGCCTGCCCCCTGCGCCCTGTTGCGGTCTTCTGCTTTATCTGTTCACGCATCTGCGCCTGAATCCTGGCAATCTCGATCTCGGAGCCCAGGTATTCATAGACTTTTTCCAGTCGCGACTCGATGTGGTTATCCTCGAGAATATCCTGCTTCTTTTCGGCCTTCATGCCCGTGTAGGATACAACGATGTCTGAGATAACCCCCGGGTCCTCCTGTGTCTCAATCTTTTCTAGGATGTCCGTGGTGATATCGACCTGGTGGATCTCGCAGAACTGTCTGAACGCATCCACGACGAGACGCCGGAGGGCTTCTGCCTCGTTCTCGTCGGTGAGAAAATCAATCACGGGCTCTGCTTCTGCATACAGGAGTTCTCCGTGCTGCACCACCTGCTTGATATACTGCCGCTTTCTCCCCTCGATGAAGATTTTAATGGCCCCGTTTGGGATCCTGATGAGCTGCAGAATCCTCGTCGTGACACCTACAGAGTAGTAATTCTCCCGGCGGTCACCTTCTTCAGCTCCGGGTCTCCTGCAGCACACGAGGATATCATCTTCCTCTTCGTATGCGGCATTGAGCCACTGTGCCGTCTTTTCATTCTCGATAAACAGCGGAATAATCGTCTTGGGGAAGACAACGATGTCCTTGAGGGACAGCAAGGGGTACACGCACTCTGAAGATTCGATGATCATGCCTCAAGCCTGGGAGGATTTTCTCTCATAGACGATCATGGGAGGTTTGGCCTTCAGGATCACATCCTGACCGATGATGCACTCCTTGACTCCTTCCATGTCGGGTATGTCGTACATTATTTCCAGCATCACGCTTTCCATGATGGACCGCAGTCCGCGTGCTCCTGATTTTCGTTTCATTGCCTCTTCGCTGATGGACTTCAGTGCCTCTTTGGTGAAGGTTAAATCCACTCCCTCCAACTTCATCAGGGCCTGGTACTGCTTTACCAGTGCGTTCTTCGGCTCGGTAAGGATGGCTATGAGGGCATCTTCATCCAGTTCGTGCAGGGTGGAAATAACTGGTATTCTTCCCACGAACTCGGGAATCATCCCGAATTTGATGAGGTCTTCAGGCTGCACGTGGCGGAGTATCTCTCCGATATCGCGTTCTTTCTTTCCCGTGATCTCTGCAACGAATCCGATGGTTTTCTTGTCGAGTCTCTGGGAGATGATCTTGTCGAGACCCACGAATGCCCCCCCGCAGATGAACAGGATGTTGGTGGTGTCAATCTGGATGAACTCCTGCTGAGGATGTTTTCGTCCACCCTTGGGCGGAATGGATGCAATGGTTCCCTCGATCATTTTGAGCAGGGCCTGCTGCACGCCTTCACCTGAAACATCCCTGGTGATGGAGGGGTTGTCTCCCTTGGATGCTACCTTGTCGATCTCGTCGATGTACACGATTCCCTTCTGCGTCCGCTCGATATCGTAGTCGGCATTCTGCATGAGATTGACGATGATGTTTTCCACGTCTTCTCCCACGTAGCCTGCCTCGGTCAGTGTTGTCGCATCCGCAATGGTGAAGGGGACATCGAGGATCTTCGCAAGAGTCTGGGCGAGAAGCGTCTTCCCGCTTCCCGTGGGGCCGATGAGCATGATGTTGCTTTTGTTGATCTCCACGCCGCCGATGTTGGTACTGGCCTCGATTCTCTTGTAGTGATTGTGGACGGCAACCGAGAGAATCTTCTTCGACATCTCCTGGCCAATCACGTATTCATCCAGAACTTCCTTGATCTCGGAAGGTTTGGGGATGTTTGACGAGGTGCTGAAGTGCCTGAACTCACCCTCTTCCTCTGCGAGGATCTCGTTGCACAGTGCTATGCACTCATCACAAATATATACATCAGGCCCGGCGATGAGTTTCCGCACCTCCTCCTGCGATTTTCCGCAGAACGAGCACCGCAACCCCGGTCTGAAATGGTCGTTAATCTTTGGCATGAGCCTTCTCCTCTTCCTTGTCCTTGGCAGTCCTCTTGTAGATCACGTGATCGATGATACCATACTTCATGGCGTCTGCTGCACCCATGAAAAAATCTCGTTCCGTGTCTGTCCCGATCTTTTCTATAGGTTGTCCGGTGTGTGAAGACAATACCCTGTTGAGGGCATCCTTAAGCCTGAGCATTTCTGCGGCCTGGATGTTCACATCCGTTACCTGCCCCTGAACCCCTCCCAGAGGCTGGTGGATCAGTATCCGGGAGTGGGGAAGCCCGTACCGCATCCCGGGTTCGCCCGATGCAAGCAGAACGGCTGCCATGGAAGCCGCCTGCCCGATACAGATCGTGCTCACCTTCGGTTTGATGTACTGCATGGTATCGTAGACAGCCATTCCGGCAGTTACAGATCCGCCCGGCGAATTGATATAGAAGAAGATATCCTTGTCTGGATCTTCAGATTCAAGAAAAAGAAACTGTGCCACGAGCAGGTTGGCTATATCATCGTGGATATCGCCCCCGAGCATGACGATCCTGTCTTTGAGCAGCCGGGAATAGATATCATAGGCTCTTTCCCCTCTATTTGTCTGTTCCACCACTATCGGAACCAGCGTCATCTGAAACCTCCTCCACCTTCTCCACTTCCTCGACTGAGGAGTTTTCTGTTACGTAATCATAAACCTTTTTCTCAAGAATACCAAACTTCATCTCATCGAGACCCCCCCGTTCTTCCATGTTCGCTTTTACAGCACCGGGAGACATACCGTATCTTTCGGCAAGTGCAGAGATTTCCTTTTCCACGTCTTCATCGGAGACTGCGATGTCCTGTTCCTTTGCGATGGCCTCCACGATCAGTGAGGATCTGACGATATTCTCGGCTGAGGCCATGGTTTCTTCCTTGAGGGCCTCGGGGTCCGGGTAGAGGTCCTGCATCTTCATTCCCTGCGCATTGAGTTGTTGAGAGATCCCCTGTATCATCATCATGGCCTGGAGCCTGACCATGGACTCAGGAATCTCGAATGAATTCTCTGCGACGAGCTTTTCCCTGATCTGCCTCTCGATGTATGACCGGGAATCTGCCTCGAGCCTGCTCGTGAGATCATCCCCGATGGCTCTTTTCAGATCTTCGAGGGTCTCGGTGTCCACCCTGATCTTTTTGGCAAACTCATCGTCAAGTTCGGGAAGTTCTCTCAGTTTGATTGCAGTGACGAGCAGCGTCGCATGAACGGTCTTACCCTTGACTGCTTCCAGAAAGTGATCGTCGGGAAATGCGATGTCAACATGCTTTTCCTCGCCCTGCTTCATGCCGAGAACTTCCAATTCAAGACCGGGAAAGGCGCTTCGTGTGCCTGCCTCAACCGTCATCTTTTCCCTGTTTATCTCGGGCTCTTCCTCGCTGCTCACCGTCACGACGACATAATCTCCCTTCGAAACCAGATATCCATCGTCTTCAACATCCTTCACCGTTGCATAGGTCTCCTGGAGTTTATGGAGGACATCCTGCACATTGTCTTCCTTGACCTCGATCTTGGGTTTCTTCAATTCGAACCCTGAGATTTTCTGCAAAGTGATGACGGGTTTTACCTCAAACTGTGCGGAAAATGAGAATTCTTCATTCTCCCGGGGAACCTCGTTCTGGATCTCAGGCATGGAAACCACGAACAGCTCGTTGTCCTTGACCGCCTGTTCGAACTTCTCTCTCACCAGTTTGCGGGTGAGTTCATCACGGATATAGTCTGCATAGTACATCCTGATAACATCTCTGGGCGCTTTTCCCTTTCTGAATCCACGAACCGAAGCGCCTTTGGTTATTTCACTGTAGATCTCATTGGTAACCGAGTTCACTTCTTCCTGGAGAATCGTGACCTTCATTTCCTTCTTGGTGCTGGAAACATCCGTAATTTCGACCTTCATCGTGTATCCTTTCTCTTAAAAACACGGGTATACTTTCATTTGATCATGTATTACACCTGGAGGTCAATGGCTTTTTGGCAGCTCCAGTGCCGTAAAGACAGCGTTCATCTCACTGGTGTATGATCCCTCGTCCGAGTAGATGGTTAAAGGCCTCTCGATAATGAGCTCTTTCCCCCCATCACGCAGCCCCGACAGGAGACAGAGTTCGGCATTACTATGGGAAGTGGAGTGAACAAACATGCATCGCTTCGGTTCTATCCGATGGCGTCGCATCGCAACCACGAGATCGACAAAACGCCACGCAGGATAGACGATGTAGAATCTCCCTGACGCAGCCAGAAGCTCGTAGGAGCTTTTCAGGAGACCATCCAGGTCCAGCAGGAGTTCGTGTCGTGCAATGGCCCTGTTCCTTTCAGGATTGAGCCTGCCGGTTGCAAGGGGCCTGTACGGGGGATTCGTCACCACGGCATCAAACTTCCCTCCTTTGAAGGTTCGCACATCTCCGCAGATGATTCGAACCTTATCCTGGAGACCAGACCTCATCACCGAGCGTGCGGACATGTCTGCAAGGTCTTCCTGGACTTCCACCCCGGTCACGTGGAGTCCCTTTACGGCGGCCAGCAGAATAGAGAGGATCCCCGAGCCCGAGCCGATGTCGACAACCTCTGCTGCGGGATTCTCATCGACAAAAGCAGCGAGAAGGTACGCATCCAGTGAGTAGCGGTACCCGGTGCGTTTCTGCAGGATGGAGAGATGTAAACAGCTCAGCGTGTCGAGTGTTTCATCCTCTCTGGGCCCAGAGGGATCATTCGTCCAAGGCATAGGAGAATCTGTCAACCTCCCTGGTATAGGAGAATCGTTCCTCCGGGGAGAAGAATCTCTTGATCTCGAGGAGTGCTGTTTCCCGGCTGTCGGATGCATGGATGAGGTTGAATCTGATGCTCAAGCCCCAGTCACCCCGGATCGTCCCCGGAAGTGCACTGCGAGCGTTCGTCACCCCCGTCAGCGTCCTCACCACGTTCACCGCCTCGAGTCCCTCAACACACAGGGCCACCACCGGGGTGGCCATCATGAACTCTCGTATCTTCGGGAAATACGGTTCATCCTTGAGGTGCGCATAGTGTTCCCTGAGAAGTTCATCGTGCATCATAAGCATTTTCATGCCCACGATTCGAAGTCCTTTTTCTTCCAGCCGTACGATGATCTTCCCGATCATTCCCCGTTCAACAGCATCGGGCTTGATGAGTACCAGTGTCTGTTCCATGGTGGTCTGTGTCATCTCTCTCCCGTGATCTTCCGTGGCACCGGGTGTGTTTACCCTGATTCTCTTCTTCAAACCGATTCCTTGATACTATCCTCGAAGAGGCTCGGTGCAATCTTCATTGCATCCTCGAACATGAGGTAGGCGAGACGCCGTATCTCCCACTCTGCGGATTTTTCAAGCCGGAGCTCAAAGAAGTGCCGAAGAGAGCGTGCATTCACGTACACATACGCTGCGGTGGCCCAGCCCACCGGCATGAGTCTCCTGAGTTCCTGGTTTCTCACGCCCAGGGCCTGGAGCTCCTCGTACACGTCCATTGCGTGCTTGTGCTCCCGCTCGTAGGCGGCGTAGACAGCCCTTACCGCGTCCTCTGAGTCGAGATACTCCAGTGCGGGATAGATAAACATGTTCTTGTTCGCCTTCACATACCTGGTTGAGCGGAAGGTCCACCCTATGCCGATTCTGTGCCGCGTCCACTGTCCCGCGAGGGATTTCGACACGCCGGTCACGTAATAGATAAACTGGACAGCCTCCAGGCAGGTATGGTGTCCCCACCTGATCAACTTCCTGTTCAGAAGGAGATCGTCTTCATGAGTTCCAGCCGATTCATGGCTCTGCCGGGCGGTATATGCAGGCAGCGTCTCAGTCGTAACACCCTGGTCTTCCATGGCCTCGGTGGGCATTGTCATGCCGATACGCTGGATACAGGGCTCTTCGTTCCTGAAGAGATCCCTTCGCAGTCCCTTCCACCTTTCGATATGTTCCATTTCACGATCGAAGTACTTCAAAATGGTCTTTCCTCCTCGCCATTGGTCGATACCCGGTCCCCCTGCCATACCCCCCGGTAGGGAACCGCTTTACCGTCGATGGGAAAGAATGCTATGCACAGGATCCTGAAACCCATCTGGATCTCGACATCCGCAGTTCCCTGGTGCTTCATTCCCACCGTGAGTCGTCCCTGATAGTTCGGGGAGATGAATGCCGTTTCCAGGGGAATGCCTGAGCGGATGAGTGTGGTCCGGGGTCGCAGGTACCCAAAGAGATCTTCAGGCAGGTTGACCTGTTCCATGGTCTGAAAAAGCAGATACTCACCGGGTTTCACGAGAAAGATGCCGTCGGGGGTTGTGGTACTGTCCATGAGCTTTTCAATCTCGGGCGTCACCCTGCTGTTGCGCAGGAGTCTTGCGCTGCCCACCGGCTTGTAGATGGCCCCCAGCCTGAGGTCAACGGTGGTCCCCTCGATTCCGTCTACCTGATCCTTTTCCAGATGTTCGATGAGCGGTTTTCTCATGGCCTGTCCCGTGACATGATCCTCCACGAGCACACCCTGACGTATCATGGAGAGTATTCTGTCTGCGCCAAGTACCACCTAGAGCCTCCTCCTCGATGTATCGTGCTTCAGAAAGTCCACCGCGTAGACAATGGTCTCTTCCTTGATGATGAGTTGTTCCACCTCTGTATTGCTCGATGCAAGAACCTTTTTCCAGAACCTGTCACGCTCAGGTACTGGGGAGTCATACGGGTATTCGTAGACAACCCGTTCGATCCCTGACATGACGATGAGCTTTGAACAGGTGATACAGGGCTCAAGGGTGCAGTAAATCGTTCCGCCCTCAAGGGACATACCCTTCTTGGATGCAAGCGCAATGGCATTGGCCTCGGCATGAGCGGATCTGCACATGTCATACTTTTCAGCCTCGGACCACTGAAGAGATCGCCTGAAGCACTGTTCTTCATCGCAGCAGTGCGCCTGACCGGGAAGCGACCCGTTGTATCCTGTTGCGAGAACCTGCTTGTCTTTGACAACCACTGCTCCGGTCGGCCGTGACAGACAGGTGGAACGGGACGCTGCAAGCTTGGCCAGCATCATGAAATATTCATCCCACGAAGGTCTCTTGTGAATCATTCACTCACCACTGTATTCTTGAACTGGTTCTCTCGACTGAATGGTCTTTTTCTCTCTCGGGATTCGATACCACACCTGCTTTATGTGATGCTACAGATAATTTGTGTGCACAGGGAAACCTTCCTCTTGCGTGATTTTCCTCAAACCCCTTAATCCCAGGTACTCCTGTGCTGCCGGCACCCGGCATCCAAGAATCACGCCCACAGAGCAGCATTCAGGACGATCCGTTCTGACTGTGGGAATGCCTCTGTGAGCGAGATTTCCCGCCACGTGCTCATCCTCTGATTCGGGCTTCGTGCATCCCATCCAGGCATGGACAAACCCGGCACCATGATGTAGACGGAGTAGTGATACCCACGTGTACTGAACCAGGTGTCCGTGACGTGCAGGTTTTTACCCAGGAGGAAGGCTCATGCTTGATGCAATAGTTATCGGAGCAGGCTATGCCGGAATGGGTACGGCCGCACTCCTGGCACATGCCGGGTGGAAGGTGCTCGTCATCGAGAAAACCTCCCTGGTCGGCGGCAGAGCGAGTTCGTTCACCGATGATCAGGGATATACGTGGGAATTCGGGGCTCACTCCTTCCGCCTCGGTCACAAAGGCATTGCAAACGAGCTGTTTCACCGCCTGGGTCTCGAGATCAATTTTCTCCCCGAGACTCGGGACGCAAAGCTCATCTATTCATCACGGTTGTGGGACAGGCCGAACGGCGCCCTGGGGTTTCTCACAACCCCCATGCTTTCATTGCGCGCCAGACTTACCCTCCTGATGCTCCTGATCCGCATCAAGAAGGCATCTCCCGAGATGTGGTACGACAGGACACTTCTGGAATTCTATCACCAGTGGTTTTCGAACCAGGAGCTCGAGGGTTTTCTCTCCTTCCTGGGCATGACCGTGATGTGTCCGGATTCCGGGAGAGTCAGTGCCGGCGAGGTTATCTCTTTTATCCAGAGAGCTCTGGCCGCCGGCATCGGTGCGGGAGAGGCGGTTGGCGGTACACGGCAGATCTTTGCCAAGCTGCTATTTGAGGTGGAGAAAACCGGAGAACTCCACCTCAACGAAGAAGTGCTGAGCCTGAGAACAGACCATGGAAGAGTCATCGGGGTGAAAACGGATAAAGGCACCTATGATTCCCAGCGGATCGTGTACGCGGCGCGCCTGGATCACCTCTTTGACATTGTAGATGAAGAACTGTTTTCTCCCGATTTTTGTGCATACTGCCGTTCCATCGAACACAGCTCGGGCCTGACCATCGACTTTATCACCGATTACCCTGTGTGCGACATCAAAAGTGGCATCCTGGGAGTCGATGTCCCCATCTGGGCACGGTTCCAGTCAAATGCCGATCCGAGCTTCACGCCCCAGGGAAAATATCTTTCCACCTGGGGGATCCTCCTCCCCTGGGGGTTCGATGGAGATCCCGAGATAGTGGAAGAAACTGAAGCCAGTCTGAAATCAACTATTTCAACGCTCTTTCCCCATCTCCTCGCCAATCTGAGAAGAGAGCGAAAGCTTGTCGTGAACCGCCTCAACGGCAACGTTCTGGTTCCCCTGCATGCGAAGCCTCACCGCCCTGATGTTCACTGCGATGCCCTCGAAGGGCTCTATTTCGCCGGAGATACCTTCAGGGGTGATGGGTGTTCAGGAGACATCAGCTTTTCTTCCGCCATGAAGGTTGCAGATGCACTTCTTTCCCCACGGGTGGAAAAGAAAAGCTGAACGCTCCTGGAACGGTTTTGAACATCCATCACTCTTGCCATTTACGCACACCCCTGGTACAACCTGGGCACCCATGCAGGATATCGCAGCGTTTTTTGACATGGATCACACCATCACCTGGGAGAACTCCGGTCTGTCTTCTGTCCGATTTGCCCGCCGGCACGGACTGATACCCCTGAGCCATGTCCTCAAGAGCATCTTCAAGATAGCCCTGTACCGCTTTTCCCTGCTGGACATTGAACAGTGGTACGAAAAAAACATGGGGATGCTCTCCGGGGTTACCCTTGATGAGATAGGGCACTTCTCAGACCTGTGGTTCCATGCCATGATCAGGAAGACCATCTACGAAGAGGCAGCTCTACTGATCCGTGATCACGTTGCCCGGGGACATCGCCTCGTCATCATCAGCAACTCACCGCCCTTCTTTGTGCTCCCCATGGCTCGGACCCTCGATATCACGGACGTCCTGTGCACGCAGGTGGAGGTCATGGATGGAAAACTCACCGGCAAGATCATAAAGCCACTGTGCTACGGGAAGGGAAAACTCACGTATGCCCGATCCTGGGCACAGGAACACGGCATCGACCTGCTGAAGAGCTACTTTTACACGGACTCCTTCTTTGACATCGATCTCATGCAGGCTGTGGGTCACCCCGTCGCAACGAACCCCGACATGAAACTGAGGAAGGCTGCCCAGAAAAACAGCTGGCCCATCATGTCATTCAGCCGCAGGGCTGCTTTCGAATAGATACATCTCATGGGAATCCCCCCTGAGCAGGGGTCCCTCAAGAACCTGATCATACCTCTGTCTGAACTCTATCAGATGATGTTCGCCAGCCTGAACAGGGTGAGGAATGATTTGGCCGGGAGGCTGCTTCCATGGGCGCAGAAGGTCTTACGCTCCGACCCGCAGAATCTCGACTTGGTGAAGTACAATCCCTTGAAACTGTAGATGCTGTTGCCGTACCGGTAGAGGAGCCGGATGATCCTCTTGAGGATCGGTGACTCGCATGCCTTTTCGTCATCGCCAACCACCAGCGGGCACAACCCCAGGTGCAGGTACTTCACCCCTTCCTCCTTGAAGGTTTCCATGGCATGCACCATCAGCGGATAGAAGATCCCCTGCCTGAACCGGTGAGAGAACCTCGAGATGTTCGGCGCGTAACTGATGATCCTGCCGTCCTCGTAGACCGGGTCGAAGAAGATGAAGCCGACGAGTTCACCATCGAGATAGGCGTAGAACCTCCTGGTCCCCTCTTCGTACTCCATCTCCATGGGCCTGATGAGGAACACGATCTCCCTGTTCCTCACTTTCCTCGTCTTCAGCCACTCTCCGGTGAGCTGCCGTGTTCCCTCGCCACTGTCCTTCTCCTCGATGCGTATCCCCTCGTTCCTCGCATGGTTCACCGAGGTCCTGAGCACCTGCTTCTTCTTGCCCCTGAGATCCCAGTTCTCAAGATCCACCACCGACTCGACGCCGAACTGGGTGCAGTAGTACCCGAACTTCTCGTGGAGGAGATCGGCCACCTCCTCTGATACCTGGGCGAACTCGATCTTCCTTCCCGTGAGGAGAAACTCCCTGATGAGCGTCTCGCGATCCTTCCTGTGGCACACGGGGTCCGCCAATACCGCGTGAAGACCCCAGAGCTGTTTGAAGGCGATGTACCCCATCCCAGGGATGTCGAAGTACTGCATGCCGGGCTGGAGCCCGGAAAAGGACATGCAGTGATTCCCGTAGTTCCTCAGGTAGACAAGGCGCTCTTCCAGGCTGAACAGATCGATCCCACCCTTCACTCCTGCCCGGTAGAGATTCATGGACAGTATCTTGGCCCCGGTCCTATCGTCCGAACGTCTGGGTTGTGTTTCCGCACGGCTTGCAATACTCATAGCACCTCCACAAGCGTTCACACGCTATCTGTTCTTCCCGAACCGCTCGTGGCTGGTCACCCAGTCAAGGGACGAGAGGGCCCCGGCAAGGGAGATCTCTCCAGCCACCACGACGGCTATCACGATCTCTGCAAACTTCAGGACATTGCCCGAACCGTAACAACCCAGAATCTCCAGGCACTCCCGCTGGGTGGGAAGACCGGTCCCGCCCCCGTGCGTCGCCACGATGAGTGACGGGAGCGTGATGGAACCATAGAGATTTCCCTCGGGCGTCACCTCCGTGTAGATCATGCCCGCGGATGATTCCGCAATGTTCGCAACGTCCTGTCCCGTTGCCATGAAGAGCGCAGCCAGCGCATTGGCTGCATGGAGCCCGTTGTTCGATGCCCCTGCCATGAACGCACCCAGGTTCCCCACCCTGCAGAGATGGTCCAGGGTCTCGGGGTCCACCCGCATGTGCTGGATCATGATCTCCCGAGGAATCACGATCTCGCCGGTCACCCGCTTCCCGCGCGTGTGCAGCGTGTTGATGAGGGAGGACTTCTTGTCCGTGGTGAGGTTCGCATCCATGTAGAAGTGGCGGACCGTGTTCACCTGGGTCAGGATCCAGTTGCAGGCAACGAACGTGGCCATGCTCACCATGTTCTGCCCGGCTGCATCCCCGGTGGAGTAGTTGAACCGCAGGTAGACGAACTTGCTCGCCAGGTACTTCTCCACGTCGAGGAGCTTGGCAACACGGGAGCTGGACTGCGCCTGCTGACGTATCTCCTCCATGTGCTCGTCAACCCACAGCGCAAAGTCGCGCGCCTCGCGGGCAGAGTCGAACACAAAGGCAGGTGCGCGCTGCATGCTCTCCTGCACCACCGTGGTCTTCACCCCACCGCACATGTTGATGATCTTCATCCCCCGGTTGTAGGATGCCACCAGGGTACCTTCACTCGTGCACAGCGGAATGAGAAAGTCCCCCTTCGCATACTCACCGTTCACCTTCAACGGCCCGGCAAACCCCAGCGGTACCTGGGCAACCCCCGTGAAATTCTCGATGTTCCCCCTGGTCACCTCGGGTTCGAACGAATAGTGCTTCACGTGATGGAGCGACGCACCGGTGAACTCCTCCACGAACTCCTGCCTGCTCCGCACAATCTCGGGATCATAGTTCGCACCCTTCCTGTACGGAATACTCTGCCTCTGCTCACGGGTCTCGATGACCGTGTCCCTGGTCTCGAGCTCGAGGGTTCCGTACAGATCCGTCGTGAAGGAGAGAATGATCTCATGCTCCCGGTTCTTGGTCAGTGCTCCCATCGGCACCTGCACGTCCACATCCTCTCCCATGGGAAAGGCTATCGGGCAGAGCTCACCTATCTCGCAGGCCCTTATCCTCGCACCGTTGCTCCTGACTACCACCCCGTCCAGGGGCACCTCGATCCCGTTGATGGTGATCCCGTTGATCCCGGTGAGCACCGCGTCCTTCATGGGGTTCTTGATGCAGAACATCACCCCACCCTCAAGATTCCTGAGGCTCCCCGCACTGTAGATCTTCTTGAGAAACAGCGGCGAAAGGGTCACCTGCCCTTTCGGCTCCGACGTCCTGCTGATGGATACAAGCTTCTGATCCGTGTTCGGATTCCTCATCGGTTCCTTCCTTTCATCACGTTCAGGTATGGGTGCAGTATGGTTTCCCTGGATGCGCACTAACCATGGTAGTGCAGTTAACACAAAATGTGCCAAAATATGCCTGGGAATTTACGAAACATCTACAAGTTTATTATCAGGCAATAACTGATACTATAAAACCATACTCGTGTGATATTCGCACAGTAGCTTCAATGCAGGGGAAGGCGCTTTGGGCGATCAAAGGAAAACATTTTCCACTGTTTTAAGGAAAATATTTTCCCGGTCTCGGGAACATGCTCATCTCAGCTTGGAGTCTTCACGCTATTGGAGTTTCCTGCCACGGATGGAATAGTACCGTTCGTCACCAAACACCCTGAACGTTCGAACCTCCATGATCTCAAGTCCAAGCTGCCTCATCTGGGCAGCATAATCGTAGACGGGGTGGAATGCGTTCTGAGCCATGATATAAAACAGGGTGTCAGCGATGTACCAGTAGATGTTCTGGAAAAGTCTCGAGACGGCACCACCTTTGGGAAGAGAGAAATCCCCCACCACCACGCTTCCTCCCGGCTTTGCGAGCTTAACGAGGTGTCCGAGGATTTCGAACTCCAGTTCCGGAGGAAACACATTGAGAAAAAAGTTCCCGAAGACCATGTCATACTGGTCATGTTCCTCAAATGCCAGGATGTCCGAGTGGGCCTGCCTGATCTGGTGGGGGAAGGATCGTCCCTGAATCTTCCTGTTGAAAATATTCAGCATGGACTCGGAGAGGTCGACTACGGTCACCTCTCCCGCTCTGTTGGCCGCTTCAATAGCATCTCTGCCCTGCCCCACCCCGGCAAAGAGGATCTTGTCGCCGGGTCTTATGTAGTCGTGCATGGCTATCTTGCAACGGTCGATCTGGCCAAGGCTGAACACTGCGGCAAGAACATCATACAAAGGACCTATGATCCTGTAGCGGTCGTTCATGAAACACCCCTCAATCGTTACTTCTCCATCATGAGCCGTCTCGGCTCTGTCATACCCGAAATGATACCTCTTGAAAAAATTCTTTGAGAGAATAGAGTGTTACCTCTGGCGAGTCAAGAACTTCTCTTGATGTGAGCAGGATGTCGGTCACGCACCAGACATTCATTTCGTGATTCGATCGATGGCGAAGCATGCAGCAGGCACTCCTGGAAAAAGGGCATCTCTCCTGAGGAAAGTAGCCGTCTCAATGATTCTGAATCAAGGAAATGCCGTTTCTGCGGGCAATTCTTTTCCAGAATGATCGAACCAGGGGACTGCCCTGCTCTTTGATGCCAAGCATCTGTGCAAGCCAGCTCTTTTCCATCTGCTCCGTCTCCCGGAAGATCCCCTCTGAAAGCTCTTGGACCACTGGCTCGACACGCTCCCACCGGTATCCTGGTACTGGAATGCTGAACCGCTGCTCGAGATCGCTGATCTCGACGGCTATGGCACCAGAGACACGCGCATACCTCATGAGCACATTGATATGAAAGACCTCGTGCCGCCACCAGTAGGAATCATTGGAAAAAGAGGCACCCCCCTTCGCGAGATCGGCTGGCATGGATGAGGGCAGACACGGCTTGAAGGTGCTCAGACAAGGAGCTGAAGAACCGGTTATGAATATCCTGAATCGATTTTCCGGTTCGAGACACACGACCATGGATCCCGTTGTCTGTGATCTCCTGATGAGCGGTCCCCTGGCATGCATGCAGACATCCCTGTTGAACCCTGAATTCGGGAGAGGTGCGTGATGCTGCCTCAGCAGGGAAAATGCTTCCCTCTCGGAGAACTGACCTGAATGACCGGCGATGAAATCAAGGGCCGCCTTCCTTCTTGTCCTGCTGCCGGCAAAAAAAGTCATCACTCGGTCTTCGAACCTTCCGACATCTCCATTTTTCTGGAGGGATGCTTCATCCCAGTCTCTGCCGAGCGTCATGCAATTGGATATGGCTGCATGGTTATAATACGACTTCATGGCGTAGTCCCTGCCAATGGTTTCAAGCACAACGATTCGTTCCCGGTCAGCGATGAGAAACGAGTTCATGTAGTTGAACTTCCTGTCGCGGTACCCGCAGGGACCTGCCTGGCCGTACGTCCTGAGGAGGTCGATGATCACCTGAACCGCCTGATGCGCATCGACCGAACGTTCCAGGGCCAGGCGCAGGAGATCCATTCCGATCAGCCCGGGAAAGGGATCGTGCTTCCGGTTCGTGAAGAGCGCCTCATTGCCGATCACGACTCCGTGCTCATTCACCCCCATCTCGGCACCCCAGATCCAGAACGGTTTCGAAAGGACCATGGCATGGGTTGTTCGAACCTGGGGGATGGCAATGTAGGTGCAGGCGAGCACATCACCATCGTTGTGCGTCTTTCGTGGAACCGATACAACACAGTGAGTTTCATCCGGTTCACGATCAGAGTTCTTTCCGAAAATGATTCCGCCCGTTCCCCGATGAAATGACCGCACAGCAAAGGTATCGCACATATCCCCTCCCTGATACCATCGTCACGACTCAGCAGGAACCGCCCGCATGATATCCTCCTACCACTCTTTGCCCCTGTCTGGAAGCAGATCTGTGAATCTCTTCGAAAATGATCCGTCTCTTCCTCCACAGATCACTCAGGACGGGAAAATACAGAAATATTTTCCTCTTGCCTTTGATTTTTCAGTATGATCTCTTATACTGATACTTTATCTGATGACTTTTTTGTGAAGGGAGGACTCTATGGCGTCAGGATATGCAGGAAAGTTTCTCTTGGTTAACCTCACGGACAAGGCCTGTACTGATTTTTCAGTGGACGACCCGATCCTGAAGAAATTCATCGGGGGAAGTTGTCTCGGCGCAAAGCTCTTCCTTGACAGATATCCCGTGGATGTCGATCCACTTGCTCCTGAGTGCCCCCTCATGATCATGACCGGACCCATGGTTGGCAGCGGCTTTCCCGGAACCTCGCGGTTCAGTATCTGCGCGAAGTCTCCTCAGACCGGTATCTGGGGAGAATCAGCCTGTGGCGGGACATTCGGCCCGGACCTGAAAAGAGCCGGGTATGACGGTATCGTCATCGAGGGAAAAGCCCCATCCCCGGTGTATCTCTCCATTACCGACGAAGGGCCGCAGATCATCGATGCATCAGAGTTCTGGGGGAAAGACATCTACGAGGTCACGAACATCTTCAAGGAGATGAACCCGTCCTTCAAGGTGCTCGCCATAGGACCAGCAGGAGAAAACCTGGTGAAGATCGCTGCCATCGGCAATGACAAGGGCCACTTCAGCGGAAGAACCGGCCTCGGTGCCACCATGGGGTCCAAGAACCTCAAGGCCATTGTGGTCAGGGGCAGCACAAAGATCGAGAAGGCACACGACGAAGGCTATCGGGAGGCGCAGAAGAGGGCCATACAGGAGGTCAAAGACTCGGCCCTCGCAGAGGGTCTCCACATGATGGGATCAGATGCCAACATGGATCTCGGCATGATTACCGGTGATGTTCCGGTCAAGAACTGGACCGTGGGAGAAGACTTCCTCCTGTCTTCGAGCCTGAGCGGCCCCACCATGCGCGAGACATACCTCACAAAGGCCCACGCCTGTTCGAACTGCCCGGTTGCGTGCAAGCGCATCGTCAAGGTCGACGAAGGTCCGTTCAAAACCGACGAGGGGCCGGGTCCTGAATACGAGACCTGCGGCACCTTCGGCACCATGCTCATGAACCCCGACCTGGCTGGGGTCATCAAGGCCAACGAATGGTGCAACAAATTCGGAATGGACACGATCAGCTGCGGATCCGCCATCGCCTTGGCCATGGAGCTCTACGAGAAGGGAACGCTGAGCAAAGATGAGGTCGACGGACTGGACCTCTCCTGGGGGAACATGGATGCCGTCATGGAACTCATCAGGAAGATCGCCTATCGCGAAGGCTTCGGCGACGTTCTGGCTGACGGGAGTCTCAAGGCCGCACAGAAAATTGGCAGAGATGCCATGGATGCCGTGGTGCACGTCAAGGGACTGGAGGCACCGATGCACGACCCCCGGGGATTTCACGGCATGGGGCTCGCCTACATGATGTCCAACAGGGGAGCCTGCCACCTCCAGCATGCAGTGCTCGCAACGGAACAGGGGATGGCCTCCTGGCCGCAGCTCTTCGACATGAAGGACGACTACCAGGGCACCACGAGCGAGGGAAAGGCTGCGCTTGTCTTCAACTCGGAAAATTACGGCATCCTCTTCAACTCGCTGGCCATCTGTCACTATGTGGCCTACATCATCAAACCAGAGACCATTCTTGATGCATTCAACGCCATTACCGGGTGGAACCTCGGGTTTGATGAACTCCTTCAGGCCGGCATGAGAGACTGGACCATCAAGCGTGGATTCAACAACCTGCTGGGGATCACCTCCAAGGACGACAAGCTCCCCAAGAGGATCATGACCGCTCACACAGAAGGCGGGGCCGCTGGTTCCATCCCCGATGAGAAGCTCCTCCTGAAGGAGTATTACGCTCTCCGCGGGCTGGACGAACGGGGCTACCCCCTGCAGGAAAAACTTGAAGACCTTGGCCTTGATGATCTCAAGACAAGGCTGTACCGGTGAGATACCAATAAAATTCGTGGTGAAGGGAGGGAATCAACATGGCAAAGTTCAAGGCAATGACTCAGGAATGGCTCGATGCGTACAAGGCGGCTATCGAAGCTGATCCGGAGTACAAACCCATGGCCAAGGACTGGGAGGGCAGCGTTGCCCTTGTCTGCAATCCGGACCCATCCAAGGGTGTTCCTGAGACGATCTACATCTTCATGGACTACTGGCATGGGGATGTGGGAGAGTTTCTCGTGTGCGACAAGGCAAAGGCCGAAAGCGCCACGTTCGTCATGACAGGAGACTATTCCCGCTGGAAGCAGGTGGCTCTCAAGGAACTCGATTCCACCAAAGCCCTCCTGCAGGGCAAGCTGAAGATGAGGGGTGACCTCCCCTACGTAGTGAGAAATATCAAGACCGTCAACAAGGTGATCGACATCCTGGGAAACGTCGATACCCTCTGGCCGGATGAAATGTAGCGTGTCATGACGGGGGCGAATGCCTGAAGGGGTATCGCCCCCGTCTGTTAGAGTTCATCTGCTCCTTCAGGGGAACAGCCCTTTCCAGGTTACTCCCCTGTGGAGGGGAAAAGGAGAATGCAATGGGTTACGATTCAGATCTTTCCTTCAACTATTTTGGACCTACCAAGATCATCTTCGGAGTGGACTCATCCAAGGATGTCGAGATCGAAATGTCCTCTCTCGGCGGCACCAAGGCCATTGTGGTGACCGACAAGGGGATCATCGATGCAGGCCTCCTCGAGCACATCAAGGCGGCACTCGGAAACAAGTGCGTGGGGATCTACAGCGATATCCCCCAGGACACCGGTGTCGAGGTAGTCGATGCCGGGGCTGAATATGCGAGAAAACAGGGTGCTGACATCGTCATCAGTGTCGGTGGCGGCAGCGTCATAGATACGGCAAAATGCATGTGCATCCTCCTCACCGAGGGGGGAAAGCTCAGAGACTTCAACGGGATACAGCTGCTCACGCGTCCCCAGATTCCGCACCTCGTCATTCCAACCACCGCCGGAACCGGCAGCGAAGTTACTACCGCTGCAGTCATCATGGACAAGGAAATGGGACAGAAGAGGCTCCTGGTGGAGAACCACAATGTTCCCCGTCTCGCCATCCTGGATCCCAAGATGACGGCGAAACTCCCCAAGCTCCTGACCGCCGGCACAGGCATGGATGCCATGACCCACGCGGTGGAGGCTCTGCACAGCATTCAGCATGAACCTATCACCGATGGTCTCGCCGTCCATGCCATCAGACTCCTGGCACGCCATCTCCCCACCTGCATCGAGAACGGTTCTGACCTCGTTGCCAGGGGCCAGGTGCAGATCGCAGCGACACTTGCCGGATGGGCGTTCGGCAATGCTCTGGTGGGCATCGTCCATGCCATGGCACATTCCATCGGTGCAATAGCCCATGTCCCTCACGGTCTCGCCAATGGCATTCTCCTGGCTGAGTGCATGCAGTTCAACATCGAGAGCTGCCCGGAATCGTACGCACTCGTCGCAGAGGCCTTTGGTGTACGGGAGAGGGGAATGGACGACATGGCAGCTGCCGAGGCGGCAGTTGAGTCCATGAGAGCGTTCACGAAAACGATCCAGCTTCCCCAGAGGCTCTCGGAAGTCAACGTCAAGGAAGCAGACATCGAAAAAGCGGCCGAACTTGCACTGGGCGACGGGTCCATCGTGAACAATCCGCGGTTCATCCTTGATTCATCAGAGGTGTTAGGTATCTTCAAGAACGTGCTATGATCACTCCTGGCAGGGGGACGGCGCTCCCTCATGCCAGGTCATGATACCGTGGACGAGTACAAGAGGAGGACTACCATGGCAGGCGAATTTATTGAAAACCAGGCGGATGAGGTTCCGTTCTCATACGTGATCGCAGAGCTTCTCGCCTCGAACCTTGACCAGAACCCTCACAAGATGAGGACCTTTCAGAAGATCTACGGGGTCGTTGCCATCGATCTCCCGGACATCGAGGCGGCCGTCACCCTCATCTTCTCAGGGGGGAAGCTGAAAATCCTGAAAGGGATCGTGGGCAAGCCCGACCTGATCATCAGGACAGAGTCGGACAAGGTGATCGGACTCAACAGCATCTCCGTCAAGTTCGGACTGCCCTACTACTTCGATGAAGCCGGCCTCACGGTTTTAAAGCAGCTGGCCCGGGGAGAAATCAAGATTGAGGGCATGCTTGCGCACCCCATCATCCTGACGAGGCTGACCAAAATCATGTCGGTGATGTAGCCCCAACCAGCGACCCGGCAATACCGAGGGCACCGCTACATCCGAGTGAACAGCTCAGTCTTATTGAGAAGATGCAGAAGTACTGCGTCCAGAAGATATGCGCATCTCTACGTCCCGTTCGAGGATCGCTGCCCAGGCCTTCGCCATGGTGGAGTACCCGTGAGCATTGAGGTGCAGCCTGTCGTCCAGCCAGATATTTTTTTCATCGTGAAGCAGTGCATAAAAATCAGGCCCCCTGCGCACCAGGGATGGGTACGATTCCCAGATCTCCTCAATTCTCTCATTGATCATTCGGGTATATTCTTTGAGCCGTTCCTGCGCCCTTCTGCATGAGAACAAGATCCTGTCGAGGCCGAGGAACTGAAGCCCGCCAGGATAGCTGTTGGGGGGAATCTTGGCGAGATAAATCACCATCTTTTTCTCTGAGAGGTTGATCAACGTCGAAATGATGTTTTCCCGGGAAGTCAGGAACTCATTGTCTTCATATCCCGTTATTCCTCCCATGAGGCCGGCGATCCAGTCGGGCACCACGGAGTAATTCACGTCGTTCGTACCGATCATCATGAGGCAGATCCTGATATCCTTTGGAGAAGCCATGATCGCATCGAGGGGATATCCATTGAGCGGGAAGTCCTTCACTCCCTTCTTCTGCCATGATCTGCCCGCTGTCCAGTCAAGCGAGGTCGCCCCTCCCCTGCCGAGATTCAGCACGAGCGATGCATCTCCGCACAGCACCTCTCCCAGCATGTAGGGGTATGAAGTCTTAAGGAGCGTCCATGTGAGCGCATCCGCATACGGGGCGAATTCCGTTATTCCCGGCTGCGACCCCGCCGTGAGCGAGTCGCCGATGGCGATGATCTGGCCCGGTTCTGTTATGGGAATTTTCTTTTCCATGAGCCTCAGAGCACCTTGTCGAGAAATGCCTTGACCCGGGGGTTTTCCATCTGGGAAGAAAACACATCCAGGGGTGTTCCCTCAAAGATGAACCGCCCGTTGTCCATGAAGATGACCCGATCCGCCATCTCACGGGCAAACCCCATCTGGTGAGTGACGATCACCATGGTCATTCCCTCCTGGGCAAGGGACTTGATCGTGCTGAACACCTCTCCCACCAGTTCAGGGTCGAGTGCAGAGGTGGGCTCGTCGAAGAGCATGAGGCGGGGACGCATCGCCAGGGCCCTGGCAATCGCCACGCGCTGTTTCTGACCGCCTGAGAGAAATGCAGGGTACACATCTTTTTTGTCCAGGAGACCGACCTTTCCCAGCAGGTCCAGTGCGGTCTTTCGGGCATCCTCCCGGGATTCTTTCTTCACCGTTATGGGGCCTTCCATCACGTTGTTCAGCGCCGTCATGTGCGGAAACAGGTGAAAGTGCTGAAACACCATGCCGATCTCGCTTCTGAGTTTGCAGATCACGTCGGGCTTTTCCATGACGAGTCTGCCCTTCCTGTCCCGGCGGTATCCGGCCTCACGACCATCGATAAGAATCGTCCCGTCGTCGATCTTTTCCAGGAAATTCACCATGCGCAGCAGCGTGGTCTTGCCCGAACCGGAGGGTCCTATGATGACCGTCCTCTGACCACCGGTGATGCTGAGATCCACATGGTCGACGGCCACCAGGCTTCCGTAGTTCTTGACAACACCCGTCAGTTCGATCATCTGTTTTCGTAGACCCCCAGACGGTCTTCTATCTTCCTGAAGGTTACCGTGAAAATGCTGGTCAGGACAAGGTAGATGATGGCTGCCTGCATCAGGACGAAGATGTTGAACGTGGCGTTGAAGATCTGGTCTGCAGCACGCATGAGCTCAACCATGGCAATGGTGGATACCAGTGCCGTGTCCTTGATGAGCGCAATGAACTCGTTGCCCACGGGGGGAACGAGACGCTTGTAGGTCTGCGGCACGATAATTCTCCTCATGGCCTGCCAGTAACTCATCCCGATGGCCTTTGCCGCTTCCATCTGTCCGGCGTCGATGCTCTCGATCGCCCCGCGGATAATCTCGGCAAGGTAGGCGGAATAGTTCAGCCCCAATCCCAGTATTGCTGCGGTAAAGGGGGACAGGGTAAGCCCCAGTTGAGGAAGGCCGTAGTAGATAAAAAAGAGCTGCAGCAGCAGGGGAGTTCCCCGGAAAATCCATATGTAGAACCAGAAGATGGCGGAGAGCATCTTCATGCGGCTGATCCTGCCCAGGGCGATGAACAACCCCGCGGTTGGTGAGACGATCATGGTGATAAGGACGAGGATCAGGGTCATGCCGGATGCTTTGAGCAGGGTCGGCAGATAGGTTTTCATGTCCTTGAGAAATCTCAGCCACTGAGGGATCTGGGAAACCTCGGCCTGCCTGAGGAGGTTCTTTGCCTCGAGATTGTCAGGAAAGACCTCCAGGACCTCACGGCACATGCTGGCGCTGGACTCGAATTCCTGGCGGCTGAAAAAGATTCTCGCCGCTTCCATCCGGGATCTTACGAAGGCTCCACCTTCCTGGCCTTCTTGAGGTGGAGGGACCTGCTGATACAGATGAAGGGCCCTGTCCAGATCACCTTCCCGGAGAGCCTGGGTCGCCTTCAGCAGAAGGTCGTATCCATCAGGCTCTGCCTCGAGGCTCCATGGACAGAGCAGAAACAAAACGAGCAGGCTCAGCGTGCAGGCACACACGCCGAGCCTGACTCCGGTTATTTCCAGCTGGTGATATCTTCGCCGAACCATTTGATGGAGATTTTCTTCATGGTGCCGTCGGCGAACATCTCATCGAGTGTCTTCTGAATCGTGTCTTTGAGTGCCACATCTTCTTTCCTGATGCCGATTCCAATGGGTTCAGAGGTCAGCGCTTCAGGGAGAACAGTGTATTCGCCTGGACGGGTGGAGAGGTAGTAGCGACCGACCAGTTCATCCACTGCCAGCGCGTCGATCCTGCCGATCTTGAGGTCCATGAATGCCGAGGTGTTGTTGTCGTACTTCTTGATCTCCTTGAACTTGATGTTGAGTTTTTCAAGGGCCTGTTCCGAGGTGGACCCGAGCTGTACACCCACCTTGGTATCCGCAGTGATGTCGTTTACGCTCGTGATGTTCTTGTTGTCACCCCTGACCACCATGACCTGTTTCTCCATGATGTAGGGCTTCGTGAAGGAAATCTCCTGCTCACGTTCCGGGGTGATGGACATACCCGACCAGATAATGTCGAATTTCTTGGTTTTGAGCGACATGACCACGCCTTTCCACGCTGTCGGGATGTGCTCGATCTCGATGCCGAGGCGTCTGCCGAGTTCTCTCGAAGCATCGATATCGAAGCCCACGAGTTCGTTCTTCTCGTTGCGGAATTCCATGGGTGGAAATGCATCGTCGATTCCGATCACGAGCTTGCCCGCGCTCTTGACCCTGTTCCATGAATCATCCGCTGTTGCAGGTAGAGCGCAGAAGAGTGCGATCATAAAGACAACCCCTGAAATGAGCATCATAGTTTTCTTCATAGAGATGTTCCCCCTCATATGATTAGTATAGTGAGTTTTAGATAATCGAAAAATCGTGCAAACACAAGGAACAAACGCCCCAAAGTCCACACCGGCAGAATCAGGGTTCAATCAAACACTCCGGATTCACCTCAGCCGGGCATACCTGCCTCTCTCGTGTCACGGTAAAAAATGAGTGGACATGAGGAATCTTCACTCATCGGTCCATCCTGCGCTTTGTTTTCCGGGATGATGAAAAAGGGGAATACAGTGCTCATTTTTATTCAATTTCATTATTTGAGTTATGCACTTCTTTTCATTATATCCATGAGAGCGTCGTACCGGGATATCCTAAAAAGGACGCGTTCAGTCTTGATTCATAAGGAGGTAGGGGCATGGTAAAAAGAAATGTTCTGGCAACACTGTATGGGATCATGGGGGTTGGCGCGATCATCGGGATCCTTGCCCCGCTCCTGCAGTACTGGGGGAACCCCGCCAACATGGGTATCTGCGTGGCCTGTTTCGATCGGGACATCGCCGGGGCCCTGGGACTTCACCGGGCAGATGTGGTGCAGTACATGCGCCCGGAGATCATCGGGTTCGTGCTCGGATCTCTCATTGCCGCCCTGATATTCAGAGAATACCGTCCGAGAGCCGGTTCTGCACCCATTGTCAGGTTCATCCTCGGCGTCTTTGCCATGATCGGCGCCCTCGTATTCCTCGGGTGTCCCTGGAGGGCGTTGCTCAGACTTGCCGGTGGTGATCTCAATGCCATCCTCGGGCTCCTGGGCCTTGCCTTCGGTATCTGGATCGGGACGCTGTTTCTCAAGCAAGGGTTCACTCTCGGTCGGTCAGAAAAGACCTACCCATCGGTGGGATTGATCCTTCCGCTGGTCATGCTGGGATTTCTCGTTCTCATGTTCATCTTTCCACAGGTCGAAGGTGAACCCAAAAGCGGGGTCCTCTTCTACAGCATCAAAGGCCCCGGTTCCCAGCATGCCCCGCTCTTTGTGTCCCTGGCTGTCGGACTGGCAGTCGGGATCCTTGCACAGCGCAGCAGGTTCTGCACCATGGGGGCGATCCGCGACCTCCTGCTCTTCAGGCAACTCCACCTCTTCTCAGGCTTTGTGGCTCTGGCGGTCGTCGCCTTTTTCACAAATCTCGTTCTCGGCCAGTTCAACCTCGGGTTTGCGAATCAGCCCGTGGCGCATACCATGCATGTCTGGAATTTCTTCGGCATGGCACTGGCAGGTCTCGCCTTTGCTCTGGGAGGTGGATGCCCGGGAAGGCAGCTCTTTCTCTCCGGTGAAGGCGACGGCGATGCAGCCGTGTTCGTCATCGGCATGATCGTGGGTGCCGGTATCGCTCATAATTTCGGCCTGGCAAGTTCACCCGGCGGCATCGGACCGCACGGCATTGCCGCCGTGGTGGTCGGGTTCGCTGTGTGCCTGTTCATCGGCTTTACCATGAGAAAAAAGATTGCATAAGGAGGACCTATCCATGGCAGCAACAGTTGATGCACGCGGGTTGTCGTGCCCGCAGCCCGTAATACTCACCATGAACAAGATCAAGGAGCTGGGAACAGGCCAGATCGAGGTGCTCGTCGACACCGACACATCCAAGGAGAACGTCTCCCGAGCTGCTAAGAGCAAAGGGTGGACCGTTGCGGATGTCACTGAGGAACAAACGGGATACCGGGTAACTCTTTTGAAGGAATAGCAGAGAAGATACGCTGCTGCTGATCGGAATCAGTTCGCGCCATGGTCATAAAAAAAGACATGTCAGTCCTCGATGTGCTCTTGGAACACCCTGAATCGGAGCGGGTGTTCAAGACCTATGAACAGAGAACCGGCCACTGCATCTGCTGCAACAGCCTCTTCGAAACCATTGAATCCATTTCAGTAAAATATGGCCTGGACATCGACGCACTCATCAAAGACCTGAGGGAAGCAGTACGCTCAAAGAACGCATAAGATCACGTCTCTGTATGTGTGCTTTCCGCGTGTGCAACGTCTCGATGAAACTCACGAAAAGATCAGGCCATGAGCTCCTGATCCGGACAAAGCCCAGAACATGAACTCATGGATCTCAGCCGGCAACGACGATCCTGCCTGCAGGACCTTCGGTGATCTCTCCAATGATGGCCGCATCCGGAACACCTTCCCGGTGCATGATGTCGATCAGTTCTTCCGCTTCTTGAGGCGGAAGACAGAAAAGCAGCCCGCCTGACGTCTGCGGATCGAAAAAAATCTTCATGAGGTCGTCACTGACGGCATCGCCCCTGTCAACCATGTGCATCCTGAACTGTTCGTTCCGGTACGCCCCTGCAGGGATCAGCCCCATGGCCGCATACTCCAGCGCAGCTTCGAACACGGGGACCCTGGAAGAATACATCGTCATCCCGACAGTGGTGTGTTCTATCATCTCACTTGCATGACCGAGCATGCCGAAGCCGGTGACATCGGTACAGGCATGCACATGAAATCGCTCCATCAGCTCTGCGGGCTTCCTGTTCAGCGTCTTCATGGTGCGTATTGCCATCTGTTCCACGGTTTCATCCGCCATGTCCGCCTTGACCGCCGTGTTGATAATGCCCGTGCCCAGCGGCTTGGTCAGGATGATGCGGTCCCCGGGAAGTCCCCCGGTGTTCTTGAGTACCTTCTCGGGGTGCACGAACCCGGTTACGGACAGACCATACTTGATCTCGGGATCGTCGACGCTGTGACCGCCGACGAGCAGAACACCCGCCTCCTGCATCTTGTCGAACCCGCCTTTGAGAATATCCCCCAGGATAGAGATCTCCATTCCCTTCTCAGGAAAGCAGATGATGTTCATGGCAAGGATGGGCTTTCCCCCCATGGCATAGACATCACTCAGGGCGTTGGCCACGGAAACCTGTCCGAACTCGTAGGGGTCATCCACAATGGGTGTGAAAAAATCCAGGGTCAGAATCAAGGCAGACTCGTCGGACAACCGGTAGACCCCGGCATCATCGGGACTCTCCATCCCAACCAGCAGGTTCGGGTCATGCATGACCGGTATGGAACGCAATGCCTGGTCCAGAACCTCTGGACCGATCTTGCACGCTCACCCAGAACCGCGAACCGTTGTCGTCAGCCTGATGTTCTTTGACATGGCCTCTTCTCACTCCCTGTATCGTGGCTGATCCTGCCATCACAGTTGCGGTGTTTCTTCACCGGGAAGGCAGGAACATCTCGTCATTGAACCATACAATACGTTCATATCCTGAATGTGTCAAATTCAAATATGTTATATTTTTCATTGATCATGTTCGCGAGAAGCGGTACAGTGATCGTCATGATCAAAGATCAGTTCAGGGCCATCACCCTCCAGCAACTGGAATCTCTGGTGGCGCTCATCGAGGAACGCACCTTTTCCCGGGCTGCGAAGAAGCTGCTCCTCACCCAGCCATCGCTGAGCAAGCATATTCGCAATCTCGAGATCTTCGCGGACTGCACCCTCGTCGAACGATCGAAGACGGGCATCAGCCTGACCGAAGAAGGTACCCAGCTGTATGGGTATGCCAAGAAGATCCTCAGGCTCAGAGACGAGGCGCGAGAGAAGGTCCTCCTCACGAAAGAAAAGGTATCTGGACATGTGTTCGTTGGCGCGAGCACCATACCTGCAACCTACATCCTGCCGTCCCTGCTGTCCTCTCTCAGATCCACGAATCCGGACATCTCCCTCCATATCACCCCTGGCGACAGTGAAGACGTTATCGAAATGGTGCAAAGCTCCCAGGTGGAGCTTGGGTTCATCGGAAAACACACCCAAGACCGAAGGCTCAAGGTAGAACGGCTCTGGGATGATGAACTCCTCCTCGTGGCGCCCAAAGGGCACCCCTGGGAGAAAACCGCTTCCCCCCTCAGCCTGGATGAACTGGAGCAGGAGCCCTTCATCATCAGGGAAAAGGGTTCTGCAACGCGGCAGATCCTGGAAAACCACCTGAAAGAACACTTCGAATCCTCGTTGAGCCGGTTTCACGTGATCTGCGAGGTGGGTTCTTCCGAGGCGGTCAAGGAAGCAGTCATCGCTGGCCTCGGTGTCTCGATCCTTTCAATCCACGCGCTTTATCGGGAACTCCGACACAAAACGATCTCGAGGATACCCTTCGTCGGGCCTCCCATAACGAGAAGCTTCTCCCTGATCTACCGGCGGCTCTTTACGGAACACCCTCACCACAGAACCTTTATCGAGCATGCCCGGACGCACGTTCCTCCTTGCTGGTTTCACCAAGCATCACCAGGCGCCTGACTCGTTTATCCGTACTGCATCCCTTGACAAGATTGTCCTTCACGAAAGAGAAATGTTCTGCTATGAGTGACCTCGACCCAACAGAATTCCTTTTATCACAGGAGAGATGCTACTCATGTCAACAGCCAAGGAAATGTTCACACAGGCAGAACACAACAATGCACGCTTTCAAAAGGCCTGCAGCGTTGACTATCGCGAACTCAGGAGATTCATGAGGGATGGATTCATCGCTCTGGGCGTCCCTGGCTCCGATGCCGAGATCTGCGCAGACATTCTCATCGAGTCCGACCTCAGAGGAATCAAGTCACACGGCATCGGCAGGTTTAAGATGTATGTCGACCGGATCCGTGCCGGAGTGCTGAACCCTGTAACAACCATCACGATACTCAAGGAGACGGAGAACACGCTCGTCATCGACGGAAATCACGGCATGGGCCATGTTGTCGGCTTCCGGGCCATGGAGCAGGCCATTTTGAAAGCGAAGACGAAGAATATCGGCATTGCTGCCGTACGCAACAGCTCCCACTTCGGCATTGCAGGCTACTATCCCACCATGGCGGTGAAGCACAACATGGCTGGGTTTGCTTTTTCCAATGCCCGGCCTTCGGTCGCTCCCACCTTCGGGGTACGACCGGTAATCGGCACGAATCCCATCAGTTTTGGCGCGCCATCTGACGAAGACAATCCCTTCCTGCTCGACATCGCCACCTCCACGACCCAGCGGGGAAAGCTCGAAGTCTATGCGCGCGAAGGAAGAGAGACGCCCCGGGGCCTTACCATTGCTGAAGATGGCCACGAACTCACTGACAGCAGGAAACTTCTGAGCATGCTCATCGGTGGTTCTGCATCTCTGCTTCCCCTGGGCGGTGCCGGGGAGGAACTCGGGGGACACAAAGGATATGGCCTCGGTGTCATGATCGAGATCCTCTGCGCCGCGTTCAGCGGAGGAAGTTTCGGGAGTGCCTTAAGCGGCTTTGAACAGGGCAAGGAAGTTCCCCACAGGCTGGGACACTTCTTCATCGCCATCAATATCGAGAGTTTCATCCCCCTTAATCTCTTCCGTTCCATCACCGGGTCCATCATGCGGGAGATCAGGGCATCCACCAGGGCACCGGGAAAAGAACGGATCTACCTCGCTGGAGAGAAGGAATTCGAGATGATGGAGAGGAACAAAAACGAAGGTGTTGCCATCCCTGAGACGCTCCAGAAAACCATGATAACTCTTCACCGCGAGCTTGGTCTCGGTTCTTACGATATCGACTTTCTCTGATGACCCAACCTCTTTACAGGACACTCAACGCGTTCCTGAGACAGCGGTATGGAAAACGGGTACAGAAGATAACCCTCGATGCGGGATTGACGTGTCCGCATCGTGTCTCAGCAGGTCGTGGGGGCTGCGTCTACTGTAACGACAAGGGGTCAGGTACCGGGGCCTTCTCGAGGGGGATGAGCCTGGACGATCAGATCGAAACCCAGATGAAGGCTGCCGTCAGGAAGTATCACTGTGAGGCGTTCATTGCCTATTTCCAGTCTTACTCCAACACCCATGCACCCGTGGAGCATCTCAAGGCTCTCTACGACCACATCCTTCCCTACCCTGAGATCGTCGGCCTGTCCATCGGCACCAGGCCCGACTGCATTGATGAGGAAAAGCTTACTCTGATCAAGAGCTACGCCAAAGACAGGCTGACCTGCATCGAGTACGGTCTCCAGTCGGCAAGTGATGAAACCCTCGAGAGAATCAACCGTGGACACACTGTGCAGACCTTCATCGATGCGGTACACCTCACCGCCAGGTATCCGATAAGACAGTGTGCCCACGTCATCATCGGTCTACCCGGAGAAGGAGTGGATCAGTATCTTCAGACCGCCCGTCTTATCTCACACCTGCCGATTACCGACATCAAGATCCACCTGCTCTATGTTATCCGTTCAACTCCGCTGGAAAGCCTGTATCTCAACGGTGCATACCAGCCATTGGCCCTTGAGGAATATGCCCGTGCAGTGGCGTTGTTCATCTCATATCTGAGAGAGGATATCGTCATCCAGCGGATCACGGGTGATCCGCACCCAGAAGAACTCGTTGCGCCACTTTGGGCTCGGGAAAAGCACCGGGTGCGTGAACGCATCCATCAGAGCCTGGTGGAACTCGATCTGCGCCAGGGAACAAACTACCGGGGAACATGACGCTCTACGGCATCGATTTTCATCATGGCCTCTTCCTCGCCCCCCTTTCAGGATACACGAGCTGGCCGATGCGCCTGCTCTGCAGGCGATACGGAGCAGAACTCGCCTATACCGAGATGATCAGCGCCGAGGGTCTGATCAGAAACAGGAAGGTCACCGGAAAACTCCTGGATCGTCCCGAAGAGGACAAACCCCTTGTCGCTCAACTCTTCACGGCTTCGCCTGAAGAAGCTGCTCTCGCGTCGAGGATCATTGAGGACTGCGGCCTTGATGGCATTGATCTCAACATGGGCTGTCCGGTGAAGAAGGTCGTTTCCAGAGGTGCAGGGGCGGCCCTCATGACCGAACCGGAACGTGCGCGTGACCTGGCCGAACACGTCGTGAGACAGGTGAAGATCCCGGTGAGCGTCAAGATGCGTGCAGGATGGGACAGTTCATTTCTCAATGCTGCGTCCCTCGCCGCAGCCCTTCAAGAAACAGGCATCTGTGCCATCTGCATCCACCCGAGAACAAGGGTGGATATGTACCGGGGGATGCCACGCTGGGAGGTTCTCCGAGAAATGAAACAACGCGTTTCTCTGCCCATAGTCGCAAGCGGGGACATCAGCAGGGTCGAAGATCTCTCCCGTCTTGCCTCCCTGGGAGCGGATGCTTTCATGATAGGCCGGGCAGCCATCGGCAGGCCCTGGATCTTCCGGGAGCTCACCGGCGCTCACCCACCAGATCGAGCAGAACATGCTGAGGTGATGCTCTCTCACCTGGACATGATCTGTTCGTGCTACGGCAAGGACAAGGGTGTCCGCTACATGAGGAAATTTCTCTCTTCCTACGTGAGGGGCTTTACCGGGGCATCGCTCTTCCGAAAGATGGCGTGTTCTGTTCAGACACAACCAGATCTCTCTGAGTTGATTCGAGATTTCTTTTTCTAAACCTGATCCGCAAAGGCAATCAAACTCAGGAGCATGACTGAATCACCCTCATATAGCGGGATCCCTGAAACGGTACGGGACCTGAATCTCAGAACGTGATCACCATGGATACTGGAGAAACCCCGGCCCTATCACGGGGGAACAGATCCCTGGGGTGAGATCTCAGAATACGTTAGAGCAATTGCCTTGATATCGAGACTGCGCTATACTCGATGCATGCCGGAATATGTCATTGAGTCCAACCCGAAACTGCAGGCTGTTCACGAAGAGAGGCTCTCTGATTTCTGTGTCGTGGTGACGCACCCGCACTCCCTCATGGGGGGAGACATGCGGAACAACGTGGTCATGGCGGCATGGAACACTGCCCTGGAATGTGGCTTTTCCGCCATCCGGTTCAACTTCCGCGGCGTCGGTCGAAGCGGTGGTTCCTTCGATGACGGCAGGGGAGAAGTGGACGACCTGGCGGTTGTCATCGATCAGGTGAAAGGATCTCCCATCATCATCGGCTACTCCTTTGGTGCCTGGGTCGCAGCGAACTACCTGCAGTGTTCTGATTGCCCTGCCATCTTCATCTCACCACCAACTGCGATGTTTTCCTTTCCCACCATGAAAGGACGCTCCCTGTGGGCCATCACGGGTGAGTTTGATCAGTTCTGCGACACCGAGATCCTCGGGACTGTCATGGAAAATGATCGCATCAGGATTGCACGAGGCGCAGATCACTTCTGGTTTGGCTTCGAGGATCAGCTCAAGCCCTTCCTGCGGGAGAAACTTTCCGAGTTCATGCGTGCTCCGTAAGGGCTTGCACCAATCCCCTGGGTGAAGAAGGGATGCAGCGTTGGTCAGGGTTCTTTCTTTCGTGACCGTTCGAGCCGTTGCCGGGCTGCCTCAATGATCATATTTGCAGTGAATACGCCAATATAGATGAAAACAGCGGTCCCTCCCCTGGAAACGATGAGGTCCGGGTGCATGAGATCCACCATGAACATGATGGCTCCTGTTGCAATAAGCGAAACCATGGCAGAGATGATGAGAAATGAAACATCGATCCTGAACATTGTCCTGTGGTTCCTCAGGCACCAGCACTGTTGCCCCACTCTATCTCTGCGCCAGATTCATGGCAAGAGAAAATCTCCACAACCATGCATCCATTCGTGGTAGAGTGGTGCATGGACATGATCGGGCTGCCCTTCATTTTCCCACGTGAAAAAGTACACGGGGTTCCTGGTGGGTGCATACGTGCGATACAATCGAATGAGCCCGTGATGCTCATATTCTCAACACATAAGATCAGTTCAATGGGTGAAAAGCCCCTTGAGCGAGGCAAAAGGCAATGACGGAACATCCCGATCACAATCACGAACCATCCAAGCACCTCCTCGTGGGAATTCCCATGCAGGAGGAACTGAATATCCTTGTCCGGACGTGGGAAGGGATGGGCTTCCGGGCTGAAGACTCCTGTGTGGGCAGACTTCCCGTGAAACACTTTCCGGATTTGAACACAACTATTACCCGAGGAGGGATCGGAAAGGTACGGTATGCGGTTAAGATGCAACACCTCCTCGATGGGTGCACCCACAGAGACATGCTCATCTGCGCAGGTACGGCAGGCTCTCTGATAAATGGGCTCAATGCTGGAGACGTTGTCGTGGCAACCACCATCATCGAACACGATGTCCGGACCCTTTCCCCCGATCTGAGATCCCCGGTGTACGAAACGCAAGACTCGCTGGTGAACGTCTTCAGACAGGTCAACGTTCCTCGAGAAGACCTCTTCTCGATCCATTCCGGCGCCATTGCCAGTGGAGACGAAGTCATCTGCGATTCACAGCGAAGATGTTCCCTCTCTGAGAGAACCGGGGCGCTCGCCGTCGCCATGGAGGGAGCTGGCGGGGCACGGGCATGCAGGTTCAGCGATGTTCCATTTCTTGAGATCAGAGGATTGACAGATGCCGCCGACCAGCGTATCGCAACACACTTTCTCGAAAACCTCGAACCTGCGATGCGGCATGTCGCCATTGTGCTCGCTCTGGCGATACCAGCCCTGAGACACGATTCTTTTCACCCATGAATTCTCTGGGGGCCGGCGGAACATGCGCGGGAGAGGACCTCCCCCTTGAACACAGGTCCTGCCGAGAAACGATCCGGGATCAGAGCGTATCTCGCGTGGAGGTGTTGACATGCAAAATAACATCCTCATTACCACTCGGGTTCTTGCCTCCGAGGGCTCTGTGAGTTATTTTTCATGGGTGTTTGGAGATTTCTGATTCCCGTTTTCATGAAACATACGAGAGGGAGGTGGCTGCATGAAGCCCTATAAGGACCAGGAGGAGTTTGAAGCCATCTTGTCGAGGTTGTGGACAAGGATTCTGGAATCACCGGAGATCGCGAAATCGATCTCCGGGGTCAAGATTATTGCCCGGTTCCGCTACACGGATTACCCCTCCGTTCTGTACATCGACACCATAGGCGATGCTCCCAGATATTACTGGAATCCCGAACAAGACATCCCCCCTGATGTTGATATGATCCTTTCCTCGGAAACCAGCCATAGATTCTGGCTCGAGGATCTCAACGTGCCCATGGCCATAGCAAGCCGGAAGATCATCCCCAAGGGTTCTATCCAGAAGGCTCTGAAACTGATCCCGGCGCTGAAGCCCGCCTTTGCCATGTATCCGGAAGTTCTCAAAGAATTTGGCAGGAAGGATCTGCTCGGCAAGGCGGACATGACTGTGACTCACAAAAAAAAACTCTCGGTCAACAGGCTCCTTGACCTCTTCGGGAAAAAAGAGGTCAGGCTTTCTGTCCTGCCGAAGTTTCCCATGGTCTTCGGGGCGGGACAGTCTGTCCCGGTCGAGGTTCCTGTCAAAAAAAGGGCCAGGAAAGTCTCTGATATAACCCTTTTGAGGACCATGTGCACCATAAGGGCATTCGAGGAACACCTGGCCGCGGCATTCAAGGCCGGCCATCTTCCCACCGAGGCAATCCATCTTTCAATCGGTCAGGAGGCGGTTGCTGCAGGCGTATGCATGAACCTGCGTGATACTGACTACCTGAATACCACTCACCGGGGGCACGGTCACATTATCGCCAAGGGTGCAGACCTCAACAGGATGATGGCGGAACTGTATGGAAAAGCTTCCGGCCTGTGCGGGGGCAAGGGCGGATCGATGCATGTGACAGATGGCCAGAAGGGTGTTCTCGGAGCAAACGGTATCGTGGGGGCAGGATTCCTCCTTGCCATGGGCGCCGGGATGACCATCAGGCATCAGAATCGAGATGATATTTCGGTGGTCATTGCCGGAGACGGGAGCGTGAATCAGGGTATGTTCCACGAAGCCATGAACATGATTGCAGTGTTTGGTCTCCCTGTCCTCGTGGTCATCGAAAACAACCTGTATGGTGAATTCACCAGCCTGAAGAGACACTCCTGCGTCACTGAACTGTACAAACGCGGTCAATCCTACGGCATTCCCTCTACACGGCTTGACGGAAACGACGTGAAAGAAGTCTATCAAAAGATAGGATCCCTCGTGAAGGCCATGAGAAAAGACCGCAAACCGCGCCTCGTTGAGCTCATGACCTACCGCTGGCATGGTCACATGGAGGGAGATCCCGAGTCATACAGGGACGAAGCCGAGAAGGCAGCATTCCGAAAAAAGGACCCGATTCAAAGACTGATCAGGGACCTTCTGAAACGGAAGGCAGCCACCCGGGCGGAGATAGAGAAGATCCAGAAAAAGGCGAGTGATGCTGTAACCAGGGCGACTGTCTTCGCGCTCAAAGAGGAGGAGCCGAAGGGAGAGGCCCTCGTGTCGGATGTATACACTCCTGAGAACAGCACGTTCTTCACGGGAGCCATGAGCATGTCAGAAACATTAGGGGAACGGGAGGTGTCCCTTGCCCAGGCCATCAACGAGGCCATTGCCGAAGAGATGGACCGCGACGGGAACGTGTTCCTCTGGGGTGAGGACGTGACACTCGGTGGGTATTTCAATGTAACCGAAGGGTTGATAGAACGGTTCGGGAAAGAACGGGTCATCGATACCCCCATCAGTGAGTACGGCATCATCGGTGGAGCCGTAGGTGCCGCCATGACCGGAATGAGACCCATCGCCGAGATCCTGTTTGCAGACTTTCTCACCTGCTGTATGGATCCGATCATCAATCAGGCAGCAAAGCTCAGATATATGACAGGCGGACAGGTTTCCATTCCCCTTACCATCAGGTCCCCCCTTGGGAGCGGCATTGGAATGGCTGCCCAGCACTCGCAATCCATGGAAAAATTCCTCTTCGGCGTTCCGGGACTTATCGTTGTTGCGCCGTCCGATCCCTACACAGCCAAGGGTCTGCTGAAATCCGCCATCAGGGTGAACAACCCGGTTATTTTCTTTGAACATAAGCTGCTGTATGCCGAGTCCGGCAGGATACCGGCAAAGGAGTACACCCTACCCATCGGCAAGGCTCTGATCAGGCGGACCGGGTGTGATGTGACCATCGTCACACACCTGCTGGGTGTCGGGATTGCCCTGGAAGCTGCAGCCTTTCTGGAAAACGATGGGATCAGCGTTGAGGTGATCGATCTCTGCACGCTCTACCCCATGGACAATCAGACGATCCTTACGTCCGTGAGAAAAACCGGGAGGATCATCACGATTGAGGAAGGGCCGTGCACAGGAGGCATCGGGGCAGAGGTAATCGCACGGGTGACAACCGCTGCCCTGGGTCTCCTGAAGACCTCTCCTGTGCGTATTGCAGCGTCCGAGTGTCCAATACCCTATGCCAAGACCCTCGAGAACGCTCTGCTCCCGAATCACGACCAGATCGTACAAGCCATCCGCTCCATGATGGGTTGAGGGGGATGATACCATGGAAAACCGTTCTCTTGGGAATCAGGGGCATAAGAAACACACATTCTGTCGAGGGTTAGAGGCAGATCATATCTCGTGAAAGGACTGGTCATGAAAAAGGTACGCATAACCGCAGCAGGATACGATTTTATTGCGCGCGCTGAAGATCGCGTTGCACCAGAAACCTGGAAAGAATTCCACAAACTCATGCCATACCGCGCCAGGCTCATACATGCCCGATGGAGCGGAGAAGCCTGCTGGATCCCCTTGGGAGACTTTACGCTGAATGTAGGGTTTGAGAATCCCACGAGCCACCCTGCCCCGGGTGAAATTCTGTTCCATCCCGGCGGTGTCAGTGAAACCGAGATTCTGCTGCCGTACGGACCGACCTGCTTTTCCAGCAAGGTGGGTCAGCTTGCCGGGAACAACTTTCTCACGATCATTGAGGGGCTGGAGCACCTCATGGATCTGGGACGCACGGTCCTGTGGGAAGGCGCACAGAATATCCTCTTTGAAGAGCTCTGATCGGGCTCGATACTGCGTGAACTCTTTTCCTTCAAGGCTCTCCTGGCTTGCCTTTCCGCGCTCAACGGGACGGTTTTGGGATCGAAAAGATGAACACTTTTGTGAACCCGTGCTCTCTGACTCTGACGATCCATGAATCCTCTGAAAATCTTGATGGCCCCTGATCCATGTATCCATCTTTTCCGTGCGGTCACGGGTGTCAACGAGCCCTTTTGGCCGAAAGAACTATCACGCGAAATACATTGCCACTCCCGGGAAAATCGTTTAATAGGGTGCACAGAGATCCGATGCTTGTAACCAGGGATATCCCAGACATGACTACGAGTGCCTCAGCATGAAGAAACCCGCCATTATCACTGTGGTTGTGATCTTTGTCCTCGTGTTTGCCTGGCAGATACGAGAAAATCTCACCCGTTCACCGGAGCCATCTGTTTCACGTCAGAGTCCTCCTGTCGCTGTTGTCGTCACCCCGGTTGAGAAGATGACCATTCGTGATGTCGGCACCTATTCAGGAACACTCCTCCCCGACTCCGAGTTTATTGTTGCTCCCAAGATTGCCGGAAGGGTCGAGAAAATCTTTGTTGAGATCGGTGACATCCTTGAGCAGGGTCAGCTGGTAGCAATTCTCGATGATGATGAATATGTCCAGCAGGTCATCCAGGCCAGGGCCGAAATGGACATCGCGAAGGCAAGCATAGACGAAGCACGCAGTTCGCTGAACCTCCAGCAGCGCGAACTCGACCGGGCAAAAACCCTGCGCGAAAAGAAGATCCTCTCAGAGGCCGAGCTCGATACAGCCGAGGCACAGTATATGGCAGCCCTTTCCAGATACAATGTCACCATTGCCCAGGCCGCATACAGGGAGGCAGAGCTCAGAAAGGCTGAAGTCCGCCTGGAGTATACCCGCATCAGGGCCTCATGGAATGGAGAAAACAGCACCAGAGTCGTGGGGGAACGGTATGTGGATGAGGGTGCTATGCTCTCAGCCAATGCGCCCATTGCATCCATTCTCAACATCAGCACGCTCAAGGCGATCATCTTTGTCATAGAACGTGATTATCCCAGGATCAATTCCGGACAGAGGGCGATCATATCCACCGATGCCTATCCTGGAAAGACCTTTCCGGGCACCATCGCCCGTGTTGCCCCTGTCCTGCAGGAAGCAGCAAGGCAGGCCAGAGTTGAGATCGCTGTTTCAAATCCCGAGCTCCTCCTCAAGCCCGGCATGTTCGTCCGGGCTCAGATCGAATTCGACCGGCGTGATGATGCAACGGTTGTTCCCATCAATGCCCTTATAAAGAGCAATGGCCAATCAATCATCTTCCTGGCAGACAGGGAAACTATGCGAGTCAGACGTATCCCGGTAGAGATCGGAATCATCGACGGAACTATGGCAGAAGTGCTCAGTCCTCCGCTTGCAGGGACCATTGTAACCATCGGACAACACCTGCTTGAGGATGGAGCGTCCATACTCCTGCCCGAGGGGAAGGTTGACCCGGTATCACCTGAAACCAGACAAGGGAGCACACCTCTCACGGGGACACAGCCCTGATCTCGAGTACTCTGGCATGAATCTGTCCCGTTTTGCTGTACACCGCCCTGTTTTCACCGTCATGGTCATCCTGATCGTGATCGTCCTGGGGACTGTTTCCCTCGTCCGCCTGCCCATTGATCTCATGCCGGACATCACCTACCCCACGCTGACGATTCGCACCTCCTATGGAAACGCGAGTCCCGAAGAAATCGAAAAGCTCATAACCCAACCCATCGAAGAGGCCATGAGCGCCGTGCCCGGGGTTGAAACCATCTACTCCACCTCGTCGGAAGGATTGAGCAACGTCCGCATATCGTTTACCTGGGGAACAGACCTTGATGCAGCATCCAATGACCTCAGGGACCGCCTCGATCGCGTCATCCCCCGTCTCCCCGACAATGCAGACCGTCCCACCCTTTTCAAGTTCGACCTCGCCGATTTTCCCATTTTCATCATGGGGGCCTCAAGCAACCTGAATCCGCTCCAGATGCGCAAGGTCATCGACGATCAGATCAAGTATCGCATCGAGCGCATCCCAGGCGTCGCCTCCCTAGATGTCTGGGGCGGCTATGAGCGAGAGATCCAGGTGAAGCTCGATGCAGGAAAGATCAAGGCCCTCGGTCTGCCCCTGGATTCAATCATGACCAGGATCAAAGAGAGCAATATCACGCTCCCGGCTGGAAGCGTCGAACGGGGACACCGGGAGATCACCATGCGGACCATGGGAGAGTTCACCAGCCTGGATCAGCTCGCCAGTACCGTGGTGGCCGTTCGTGAAGGGGCACAGATCAGGCTCAATGACATTGCACAGATCGATGACACCTGGAAGAAAATCAGCCGCATCATTCTGGTCAATGGCAACCCTGGGGTACGTCTTGGTGTGCGGAAACAATCAGGAACAAACACTGTGGAAGTCGCTCAGGCCGTGCTCAAGGAAATCACGAGGATCAATGACGATATCCCGCAGGTTCATCTCACCACGATTGTCGACACCTCGGACTATATCCGCACCTCTATTACCAACGTCGGGAAAATGGCCCTTTATGGGGGGATTCTCGCCGTTGCCGTGCTGCTGTTTTTCCTGCGCAGCATCGTGAGCACCTTCATCATCGCAACGGCCATCCCGATCTCCTTCATTGCCACGTTTGCACTGATGTACTTCGGCGGACTCACCCTCAATATCATGACCCTGGGCGGCCTGGCGCTGGGTATCGGCATGCTCGTGGACAACGCGATCGTGGTGCTGGAAAACATCTACCGGCACAGAGAGACTGGGGAGGACCCCGAAGAGGCCACACTCAAAGGGTCGGGAGAAGTTGCCGCCGCCATCATTGCCAGCACCCTGACGACGCTCGCGGTTTTTCTCCCTTTGATCTTCATCCGCGGCATGTCGGGCGTGATGTTCAAACAGCTTGCCCTGGTCGTCGGCTTTGCCCTGGTGTGTGCGCTGCTCGTTGCCCTGTCCCTGGTCCCCATGATGTCGGCGCGACTGCTCCATCTGCGACGTGCCGGTCCTGATCAGACACTTGTCAACAGGCTGTATCTGGCGAGCTCGGGCTTGTTTGATCGGCTGGAAGTGGGGTACAAGCGCCTGCTTCACCTCTGTCTCGATCACGCGGTCCTGGTCGTGGCGGGCTCATTTATTACCCTGGCAGCGTGCCTCGCACTGATCCCGATGGTAGGCGTCGAGTTCATGCCTGCCACGGACGAAGGAGAAGTACGCATCAGTGCCGAGATGGAAGTGGGCACGAGGCTCGAGCTCCTTGGAGAGCAGTTCAGAGTGATCGAGGCAATCGTGCGTGACGAGGTCCCTGAAGCCAGGAGCATGGTGTCCTCGATCGGTGGTGCAGGGTTCGGGAGAATCCAGGGCTCTCATTCAGGAACCATGCAGATTCCGCTGAAGCCGAAAAATGAACGGGAGCGTTCCAGCGAGCAGATCGCCAACGATCTCCGCAGGAGCCTGAGCACCATCCCCGGGACCACTATCCGAACCCGTGCGGGCCAGGGCCTCTTCGTGCTCAGAATTTTCACCGGTGGAGGAACGGAGAGAATCCAGATCGAGATCCGCGGCTATGATCTCGAAACATCGGACCTGCTCGCCGTGCAGGTTCAGCGCATCGTTGAAGAGATCGACGGTGTGACCGATGCCCAGGTGAGCAGGCAGACGGGCATCCCCGAAGAGAGCATCGTTGTTGATAGGATAAAGGCATCCGACATGAGGCTCTCGGTCTCACAGATCGCGAACACACTCCAGACTGTCCTGTCCGGGACAACGGCCGGGAGCTACCGAGAAGCAGGTGACGAGTTTGATATCCGCGTGAAGATCAAGGATGCGGAAAAAATGGATCTTCGTGAACTCCTGGACCTGTCCATTACAAACATGGAAGGAACTTCGGTCGTGCTCAGAAATGTTGTCAGCATGGAGTCGAAGACCGGGCCGGTGAGTATCGAGCGGAAGGACCAGGATCGTATTGTTTCCGTGTCAGCCAATATCAGCGGCCGTGACATGGGCTCCATCATCAATGATATCCGCACCGCGATTCAATCCATCGCTGTTCCACAAGATTTCAGTATCGTGTTCGGTGGAGACTACGAGGAACAGCAGAAGGCGTTCAACGAACTGCTGATCAGCCTGATCCTGGCACTGATTCTGGTCTACATGGTCATGGCCTCGCTCTACGAATCCATCCGCTATCCACTCATCGTCATGTTTTCCGTACCCTTTGCCTCCATAGGCGTGATCCTCATGCTCTATCTCACCGGGACAACCTTCAATGTTCAATCCTACATCGGAACCATCATGCTCGGGGGCATTGTGGTCAACAACGCCATCCTGCTGGTCGATCACATCAACCTGCTGCGGCGTAGAGACGGGATCCCTCTGCGGGAGGCTATCGAAGAAGGTGGCAGGAGGCGTCTCCGTCCGATTCTCATGACGGCAATGACCACGATCCTCGCCATGGTACCCCTGGCGATCGGTCTCGGAGAGGGAGGCGAGGTTCAGGCACCGTTGGCTCGAGCGGTCATCGGGGGACTGATCAGTTCGACACTCATCACCCTGCTCCTTGTCCCGACGGTCTACATGGTGTTCGATACACGGCTCATCAGAAAATCAGCCGATGGACAAGCATCCCGGAAGGAGACTGTCTGAATCATGGCAACCCGTTCCCTCTTTTCCCGTTGTACCGCCTGCACGATCATGGCGATCTCACTTTTCCTCGGTTCTCCGCAGGGCTTCTCACAGACAGATCTCCAGAAAGACGGTTCCTGCCCTGTGCTCCCGTCACCTTCCGGTGATCACGTCATTTCGCCCGATGGAAGCCAGACCTCCCCGATTCCGGAGGATGACAAGACAGTGAGGATCACCGTACAGGACGCAATCCACCTGGTCCTGCAAAACAACCGTGCTTTGAGAGTGGAGACGTTCAACCCTGAGATCAGACGAACGGCTGAAGATGGGGCTCGTTCCGCCTTTGATCCTGTACTTTCCGGCGAATATGCACGTTTCCGGGAGAAAAGCTCCTCTGATCCACCCTCTGGTCGGGATCGAACACAGACGCAGGCAAACGCAGAGCTGGGAATCTCTGGATACCTGCCCACGGGTACGGGTATCGATCTCGAGATGTCGACACGACAGTCCTTTTCTGAACTCTATGGTGACGATATCTTTGCTTCACGGCTCGGGCTCACGATCACACAGGCACTCCTCAAGGGAGTGGGGCTGGACTACAACCTGGCGGTTCTCCGTCAGGCTCGGCTCGACACCACAGCATCGGAGTATGAACTGCGCGGGTTTGCCGAGGCCCTGGTTGCAGAGGTGGAGGAGACCTACTGGGATTATGCCCTCAACCAGCGACAGATCGAGATCTTTCTCGAATCGCTCTCTTTAGCCGAGCGACAGAAGATCGAGACCGAAGAGATGATACGGATCGGCTATCTGGCTGAATCGGAGCTTGCTGCTGCGCAGGCTGAGATCGCACTGCGCCGGGAAGGGCTGATCAATGCCAAAAGCTCCCTGGAAAAGACACGCATCAAGCTTCTGAGACTGCTGAATCCGCCCGTATCGGACCTGTGGCAGCTGTCCATCGCGCTCCTCCATCAACCATCCATGCCCCAGGTGAGTCTCGATGAGGTCGAGGCTCATGTTGCGGTCGCCCTGCTTTTGAGATCCGACCTGAACCAGGCACGGCTCAATCTGCAGCGGGGTGATCTCCAGGTGGTGAAAACGCGAAACGGACTGCTTCCCCGGCTGGATTTTTTCATCACCTTAGGGAGAACCGGCTACGCAGAAACCTTCGGCCGCTCTGTGAGGAGCAGCGAAGAAGCCTCGTATGATATCGGCGCAGGGCTCATGGTGGATTTTCCCCTGGTGAACCGGCAGGCCCGCGCACAGTACCAGGCCTCCCTGCTGAGTCGGGGACAGGCCGACGAGGCGCTCGAAAACCTCACACAGTCCGTTGAGGTTGATGTGCGTACTGCCTATATCGAGATCTGCCGCGCCCGGGAACAGATCACGGCAACTGCTGCCACACGATCCCTTCAGGAGGAGAAAACCAGGATAGAGACAGAAAAATTCCACGTGGGTAAATCTACGACGCTCCTGGTGGCACAGGCCCAGCGTGATCTCCTTTCAAGCCAGATTGGCGAAATACAAGCGGTCACGAATGCACTCAAGGCCCTGATCACCCTGTACCGGCTCGAGGGCTCGCTGCTGGAGCGCCGCGGCATCTCGGTTCCCGGCACACAATCATCTCTGATCCACGGAGCGAACCAGGAATAGCGTGAACATTCCGATGAGTCCCAGGGATCTGAAGTGTCCCTGAACCGGGAGAACCCCTCCGGCGGTTCATACACTCATCCGCGGTACATCCCATACAAGCGCAACCTTCTCATAACAACTTCGCCCCTCATCACTGAGACCACCTGCGACAGATACATCCCAACAAGAACAATGACCGGGAACGTGCCTTGTTGACCCTGCAGAGACACGAGACGTGATCTGCAAGGATCTCGGGACACGATTCAGGTCTTGACCCTTTGTGCCTTCAATGAGAGAATTATGTCTCTGCTCTCATCCGGGATGAAATCCCGGGTTGTCATTGAAAACACGGTGAATGAACCGACGAACTGAAAGGAGTGGTACGCAGAAAATGGACGACGATATGCAGCAGTATCTTCAACCGACCCCCACCATGGACTTTGATACGCCTGAGGTCTTGGAGTTTGCCTTCAGGAATGCAGGTGATTCCAGCGAACAGAGGCTCCAGGCAGTGAGTCTCTACTATGCGGTACGGGATGGCATCCGGTACGATCCCTACACCATAGACCTGTCCATCAACGGTCTCAAGGCCAGTACAACGCTACTAACCGGCCGCGGATGGTGCGTCGCAAAGGCGATCCTCCTGGCAGCATGCTGCCGTGCACACGCAATTCCCGCGCGCCTCGGATATGCGGATGTGCGAAACCACCTGACCACTGCCCGGATGCGCGAGCAGATGAAGACCGACATCTTCTACTACCACGGATACACGTCCATCTACATCAATGGGAAATGGCTCAAGGCAACGCCTGCCTTCAACATCGAACTCTGTGAAAAATTCCGGCTCAGACCCCTCGAGTTCGATGGTCAGAGCGATTCGATCTATCACCCCTTCGATCTCGACGGGAAGCAGCACATGGAGTACCTTCGCAATCGCGGTGAATATGCTGATGTCCCGCTTGATGACATGATGGAGACGTTCAGCAGAGAATACATCGTCGAGGCCTCCTGGAACGAGGCGAATTTCGATCAGGAGGTGGACAAGGAGACAGAGCATCTCTGAGGCGAGCATGGACAACAGTTCACGATCACGCAAAACCGGCAGCCCTCCTGTGAGCAAGGAAGAACTCGATCAGATCGTGGCGCGCGCACGACAGGCCAGGCAGGAACGCATGAAAGGCTATCGCGAGCAGTGCCTGCGGATCCATCCCTGGGTGTGTGCACGATGCGGGAGACAGTTTACCCCCAAGAACCTCTACCAGCTCACGGTCCACCACAAGGACCACAACCACGACAACAACCCGCCGGACGGGAGCAACTGGGAACTCCTGTGCGTGTACTGCCACGATCATGAACACGGAAGGGATCTCGATGACACGTCTCCTGACAGCGGCATCGACCTGGAAGAGCACGCCCCATCGATCACCCACAGCCCGTTTGCCGGGCTGTCTGACCTGATCAAAAAAAAGAGCTCCGAGTGATACGACCCTCATGCTGGATCGCCGGAGCAACCCGATCTTTACGTTCCCAACTCAGCCTACAGTTGTATCCATGCTGAACGTGCCAGCTGATTTCCGGTAGGGTTTTTGGGAGGTGCATGATACTATCATCTAAGGAGCATCTGGAGGGATCGGTATGAAGGGATGGACTGAAGAGGAATTCAGGAACAGAGAACTCATGGCCCCTTGTGGCCTGTACTGCGGGGTGTGCGGTGTCTACATCGCCACGAGGGACAACAATGCAAAATTCAAGGAAGTGATGGGAAGGCTCTACGGGACAAAACCCGAAGAGACTCGGTGTCTCGGGTGCATGCAGTCGGACCCATCGAAGAACCTCTATGCCTACTGCAGACTGTGTCCCTTACGGGACTGCATCACAGCAAAGGGTTTCTACTCCTGCCACCAGTGCGACGAATGGCCGTGCGATCTGATAGAGAACTTCGGACTCGCAACAGGGGTCAGGGTAATGAAACGCACGATCCCTGTCTGGAGAGCCAAGGTTGCAGAACGAGGTGATGAGGAAGGCAGCGTTGAGTGGGCACGCCTTGAGTGCGAACGCTACCACTGTCCTAACTGCGGAGAGCCGCTCTTCAGGGGAGCGCTGCGCTGCCGGGCTTGCAAACAGAGTGTTGCAGACAAGCTCGACGGATCTCTGTAGTCTAGAACAGGGAGCCGTCAGTCACTCCCGCCTGAAGCCCGGAAGTGGACAGGGAGCACACACCATCACATCACGTGAGGAGGAACTCATGATCACAGTCATTGCTGTAATGAAGGCGAAAAAGGGAACAGAGCAGGAAATGGAGCAGGCCCTCAGAGACGTGGTGAAAGACGTGGCGGGTGAGGAAGGAACCCTGGCCTACGTGCTGAACCGCGCGAAGAAAGATCCTCAGAAGTTTCTCATGTACGAAAAATACCGGGACAAGGAGGCACTGAACCATCACGGCAGCACCCCGCACTTTGCCGCCATGTTCCAGAAGATCGCCCCCCTGCTCGATGGAGACCCATCCATAGAGATCTTTGAAGAGCTCACATCAATCGAAGGGAAGCGCTGAAACATCAAGTTGAGACTGACCATATCGACTGGTTTGGCGGATGATCACCAGGTACTCCGGCACACGAGGCTAGGAGCTAATATCCTGCAGTTTTTCGGAGGTATTCATGAGCACCATTATCATTGAATCCCAGGAACGTATCGTATGCCCCAACTGCACACACATGTTTGCCATTAACGAGGGAATCACCCGTCAGACCATCGAGCGCTATGAAAGAGACTATCTCAAGGCCTTTGAACAGCGGGAGGCGGAGCTTAAAAACGAGATCCACAAGGAGATCGAGGCTCGGATCAGCAGGGCCCATGCACGGGAAGTCTCAGTCCTCACAGAGCAGCTCGATGAACTCAAGGCTGCCAAAGAAGAGCTCGCAAGCAGGATCGATCTCGTCAGACAGGAGGCCCGCGAGAAGGCACAGGCTGATTTTGAGCAGGAGAAGAAAGATCTTGCCCTTGAGCTTGCTCAAAAAGAAGGCAAGCTCCATGAATTCCGCGAGCAGGAACTGAAGCTCAGGCAGGAGAAGAAGAGACTCGAAGAGGCTCACCAGAACCTGGAGCTCGAGATGTCGAGGAAGCTCGATGAGGAAAAGAAACGTCTCGAAGAGCAGATCCGGGCCACAGAGACCGAGAAATTCAGGTTCATCGAAGCCGAATACCGCAAAAAGATAGAGGATGCACACAGGGCGAACGAGGAGCTCAAACGCAAGCTCGAGCAGGGCTCCCAGCAGCTGCAGGGAGAGGTCCTGGAACTCGAGCTTGAACATCTGCTGAAAACGAGCTTTCCCTTCGATGAAATCGAGTCTGTCAGGAAAGGCGCCCGCGGTGCGGATGTCCTCCAGATTGTGCATACCAGGGGCGGCCAGACCTGCGGCAGGATCATCTGGGAGGCGAAGCGCTCGGAACACTGGTCGAACAACTGGATTGCCAAACTCAAGGAAGATCAGCAGGCCAGCAGCGCAGAGCTCGCCGTACTGGTCACGACCAGCATGCCGAAACAGACGAGCGAACCCTTCTGCCTGATGGACGGGGTGTGGGTGGTCGGCATGACGGCTGTCCGGCCTGTGGCAGAGACGCTGCGGGTGGTTCTCCAGGAACAGTACAAGTCAAAGGTGATCAGTCTCGGCAGAGGCGAAAAGATGGAAGCCCTCTATGACTACCTGTGCAGCCCCCAGTTCGCCCAGCGCATCAGGGCCGTGGTGGATGCGTTCACCGCCATGAAAAAAGACCTTGATTCCGAGCGGAATTCCATGGAACGCATCTGGAAAAAGCGCGAAAAGCAGCTCGAGCGCGTGACGCTCAACATGATGGGCATGTGCGGTGAGCTGCAGGGCATTGCCCGGGAATCGCTCCCCCAGCTCGACGAGATCGGCAGGCTCCCCGGCCCGGAAGAGGATCCTGGCAGCGAGAATCTCTAGAACACACAGTCCCGAGGTTTATGAAACGTAATAATTGTTCTCCCTAAAAAAGTATGGTGTACGAATATCAAGGAGGTTCCTGTATGAAGATTCATCATCTCAATTGTGGAACCATGAAGATCTCCAAGATCCTATCCGCGGGGAGGATCCCGGACCATGCAGTGTGCCACTGTCTCCTCATCGAGACCAGGCAGGGACTCGTCCTGATCGATTCCGGCATCGGCACGAGGGACATGGTCGACCCTTCACGCCTGGGTCCCACGCACTACCTCCTGCCCGTCAGAGAGGACATGGACGAGACCGCGCTCAACCAGGTCCTGAGCCTGGGATACAAGACAGATGATGTCCGGCACATCATCCTGACACACCTCGACCTGGATCACACGGGAGGGATCCCCGATTTCCCCCATGCCGCCATCCACGTGCTCCTCGATGAATACAGGGCTGCCCACAACCCATCGGGCTTCAAGGAAAAGAACCGCTACCGGAAGGTTCACCTCGCTGCGGCCAAGAGCTGGGAAACCTATGAAGAGCGCCCTGGTGACGAATGGTTCGGGTTCCCGTGCATCAAAGGCCTGACTGGCCTGCCCGAGGAAATCATCCTCGTGCCCCTGCGGGGTCACACAAAAGGTCACTGCGGGGTCGCCGTCGCATCCGGAAACGGGTGGCTGCTCCATGCAGGCGACGCCTATTACACGGCAGGGGACATGGCCCGTCAACCTCACTGCCAGCTGCCGTTCAAACTCTTTGAATACCTCGTCCACATGGATCATTCCCGCGCTGTATTGCTCAAAAAACGCCTGTGGAACCTGGCCTACCGGAGTGGAGCCCCCGTCAGGGTGTTCTGCACCCATGACCCGGGCGAATTCGAGTGGTTCAGGCTCCATGCGCAGGCATGAGCTGAGGACCAGGAACGCACGTATGGAACATGAACAGACAAGGAGGAGCGCCCCGGCACATCCCGATCAGCGTGCGCTTGCCGAGGTATTCACCTCGGTGTCGCTCCTGGGCCCACCCATGAGCGACACCCTCCTGGAACTCGTCTGCCACCTCTTCAGTCCGGAAGAGGCAGCCGTTGCCCGATACCTGCCGTTCTACCTGCCGAAACCCATCGAGACCATCGCACACAGGGCCCGCACGAGACCTGAAGAGATCAGGGAGATCGTGCTCAGGCTTGCCGAACGCCGTGTCATCTATTCCAACAGCAGGGGGTATGCCCTGCTGCCGCTCATCCCGGGCATGTTCGAATACCTCCTCATGGACGGGCGCGACACCCCGTGGCACCGAAGGTATGCGCAGCTCATCGTCGATCTCTTTGGGACCGGGTACTCGAGTCGGTACAACACCTCCCCTTCCCCGCTCATCAGAACCATCCCGATCCAGACAGCCGTCGAAGAAGAGAGCCGCGTGGTGGATGCAGACCTCATGAGTGAGATGATAGCCTGCCACCACAGGCTCGCCGTGCTGAACGTGTGCCAGTGCAGGCAGTCTCTCCTCTTTGTCGGCCACGAGTGCAGCCGCTCGAACCCCCAGGACGGCTGCCTGGTGTTCGGGTCCTTTGCAGAGTCCACGGTGGAGAGCGGGAGCGGCCGATTCGTGAGCAGGGAGGAGATGCGTGACATCGTGCAGGAACGCTGGGAGAAAAACCTGGTGTTCATGTCAGCAAACCTGGTTCCCTCGAGTTCGAACGCGATCTGCACGTGCTGCGACTGCTGCTGCCACTACCTGGAATCCATCAACAGCTTCAAAGGACGCATGTCGCTAGCCCCTCCCCTCTTCCTGATTCAGGTTGATGAGAGCTCATGTACCTCGTGCGGGAAGTGCGTCAAGGTGTGCAACACCCACGCCCACACTATTGAGGACAGGGTACACAGGTACAACCATGAGCACTGCATCGGGTGCGGCCTGTGCGTGACTGCCTGTCCGGCACACGTGATCACCGTTGCAGAAAATCCCGGCTACCGTCCTCCATCAAAGAGCTGGCTGCACCACGGACTGAGGATCCTGCCCGGGAGCGTTCTCTCTGCCATGAAGATCAAGCTGACCTCGTCTTTTGAATCCGTGAAAGCGGGGAGAAAAAAACCATAGGACCACATCCCCCGGAGATACTCCCGTCGTCATCTCGACACACTATCCACCACCCGAAACACTATCCACCGCCCATACGCTGTTGCTGCGGCACTGGCTGACGAGGAGTTCGTGGCAAGTAAAAAACATCCGTCGCGGTGGCATTGAGACTCTCCCGTCTGTGTGCTTCACCGGTCCTCACCCTTCACCTGTCATCGCCCTTCACCTGTCCTCAGCATGGACGAGATCGATCACGGTCACCTCGGGGGGAGAGAGAAAGCGCATTGGCGGGCCCCAGGTGCCGGTGCCGCTGCTCACGTACAGGTGAGATCCCTGCCCCAGGTCGTACCATCCTGCCACACGGGGATGAACCTGCCTGACCAGGAACCGGAAGGGAAAAATCTGGCCGTTGTGCGTATGGCCCGAGAGCTGCAGGTCGAACAGGCCCAGGGATCCCTGGTTCAGGTAGGGCTGATGTTTGAGGAGCAGGACGAACCGTTCCCGTGAAAGGCCCGGTAGCAGGTCTTCCTCAGGTATCCCCGACATGAGTCCCATCCTCTGTGCGGTGGGATCGTCTACACCCGCAAGGGTGAGCATGCCTGAAACATCCACCGCCTCGCCCCTGAGCACGATGAACCCTGCCTGGGCCGTGATCTCGAGGGCATGATCGAGCCCTGCGTAGAATTCGTGGTTGCCCGTGACAGCATACTTTCCGAAGCGAGGCTGGATCTCGTCAAAGAACTCCGGGAGTCCCTGGAGGCTGTCGATCTGCCCGTCCACGAGATCCCCTGTGGAAACCAGGACATCCGGGCCAGCCTCCCGGATGACATCAATGATCCTGTGCAGCCGCCACCCCCTGACCACGAGGCCGAGGTGGACATCCGAGACCTGGACGATCCTCACCCTTTCGATTGAAGCGGGGATCTTGGAGGAGGGAACGGTAATCACTTCAGGCCTGATGGCAATGGCTTCGAAGAACCCGTAGACAGCTATGCAAAGAGCTACGATCAGGGCAATGAAAAATGCCGCCCTCGACGAGAGCAGGAACATCCCCGGGTCCCGCTGGAGGAGAACGCCGGCACCACAGACCAGGATACGGAAGAGGTCGACCAGGATCGATGCACAGAAGAAGAGGAACAGAACACCCATCCAGGTGTAGCCGATGCACGAGAGGGCTCGTGCTGAAAGGTCATAACCCTGCCACTCCAGCATCCGGACCAGGATGGGCGTAACGGTCATGGTTGCCAGGAACAGCCCCAGAACTATTCCTGGAACGAGACCGAAGCCCAAAGCGGTGCGTATCTTGAAAAAAACGTAGATGTGCACCGCACCGTATACACTGAACACCGAGAGCAGGAACAGGGGCATCTCCAACTCCTTCAGAGCTGTTTTTCGCGCACACCACCTCTCTGACGTGGCGCAAACGTATCCACCGTACCCTAAATCCATCCCAGGAAGCAATGGAACAGAGCATGTACATAAGACGCCCTTTTACAGAAATACATTGTGCCGCTGGAGATCTTTCGCTATCATCAATGGCCATACCCTGTTCTGCCGTGGTGAGGAGATGATTCCATGAGCACAGACAAGATCCACGATCTCTCTACCTGGATAGAATCCATCATCCAAGACTTCCTCAACAATCCCTTCGAGAACCTGCTCTGGCCCGGTGGTCCGGAAAAGGCCTGGGCCGATGCCCTGGTGGGGTATTCCCGGGGAGACGACCCCGTCTTCGCATCCTTCAAGGAACATGTGGGGCCGTTTCACTGGACACCCGGTGAAGCATTCCGACTGGCGTATCCGGAAACTCCGGTCGAAGACAGGGACCTTACCATCATCAGCTGGGTGCTGCCCAAGACGGAACCGACAAAGACAGACAACAGAAGGGAAACAACCTATCCCTCCCAGCGATGGGCTCGGACCAGGATCTTCGGTGAAGAGATCAACGATAGGCTGAAGCAGCGTGTCGTCGACGATCTCCTCTCCGAAGGCCTTGCTGCGCTTGCCCCTTCCCTGCTCCCTGCCTGGTCCTGGCAGACATCAGAACAGTACGGGTTCGCCTCCACGTGGTCAGAGCGGCATGTGGCATATGCATCGGGCCTGGGGACCTTCGGCCTGTGCGACGGACTGATCACGGCAAACGGCAAGGCCATGCGGGCAGGATCGGTGATCGCCAGAATCGATGTCCCGGCAACACCGAGGCCATACACCAATCACAGGCAGTACTGCCTGTTTTACACGAGCAGGGCGTGCAGGGCGTGCATCTCCCGCTGCCCGGTGGATGCCATCAGCGAGAACGGCCATGACAAGATGAAGTGCTTCAATCATCTGGCAATCACCATTGCCCCGTACGTGAAGGAGCGGTTCGGATTTGAGGGATATGGGTGCGGCCTGTGCCAGACCGGGGTTCCCTGTGAATCAGGGATTCCTGTCGTTTCAGCTCATAAGTACACTCAACCTTCGTTTCTTCCTGAAGAACCCTCCCGGGGAAAACCATGACGCAAGGAGAACTGGTATGATCGGCACGACTTCGATACTCTTGTTCCTGCTCATCGGTATTGCGGCAGGAATCAGCTCCGGCCTGTTCGGCATCGGCGGCGGCGTCATTATTGTCCCTGCCCTGATATTCATTGCAGGGTTCTCTCAGCACAGCGCCGTGGGAACGAGCCTCGCCATTCTCCTGCCCCCGGTGGGCCTCGCCGCGGTCATCGAATTTTACCGGCACGGTCATGTCGACATCAAGGTGGCCCTGCTGGTTGCCCTGGGTCTGTTCCTCGGTGCCTGGCTCGGGGCCTTTGTTGCGAACAACCTCCCGCAGGCTCACCTGCGCCTGTATTTCGGCCTGTTCGTGATTTTCATGGGCGGCTATATCGTCTACACGTCGATGAGGAAACTCGGGACACTCTGAGTTCCATCATCTTGAGGACACAAGAGGCAAGGGATCACCTTCAGTGAATCTCCGTGGTTGCACGATCGCTTGCCATTTCAAGGACGTACGGGGTCCGGGTCATGTTCCGATCTGGCTCAAGAACCTGCCATAGGCACTCATGTGGGCTGCGATAGTCACCGCATCCTCAGGTGAAGACAGGATGCACACCCTGCCGTGGTCGGTGTCTGCCAGGGAAAGACCACCTTCAGTGAGGGCGACCACCAGGACTGGTTTTCCTGTCTCTTTCTGGATGCGCGCCATGCCGGTGATCACCTTCTGTTCCGATCGGATCTGGTCTTTGAGCACAGAGAGCTTGAGCTCCCGGCTGTAGAGCTGCCCGTCGATGCGTTCCTGGCCGGCGATGAAATCTTCCACATAGCTTGATCTGCCAACGATCCCCAGGGCGATGACGCAGTCCGTCTGATCCCACTTCGCCAGGGTCTCGATGACATGGATGTACAGGTCAGGATTCCCCTCACCAACCACGTCCACGGGGTTCCTCCTGTTCCAGTACGCCGGGAGGATCTTATCCAGATCGGAAACGATCGCTCCGTCGAGTTCCGGGAGCACGAGGCCCCGGTCTTCGCACTCGTCGGCAGCGATAATGCCCCAGCCTCCCCCCATGGTCATGATTCCGACCCGGTTCGATCGAGGAACAGGGAGATGGGTCATGGCCGTAGAAACGTTGAGCAGTTCGGTGGGGGTCTTCACCTGGATGATCCCTGCCTGCTTGAACGCAGCCTGATAGGTCGCGTACGACCCTGCCAGGGATCCGGTGTGGGACTGTGCAGCCATGGAGCCGCTCTTTGAACGTCCTGTTTTGATGGCGATCACGGGTTTCTTCGCACTCACGCCCCGTGCTATGCGGGAGAATGCCGTGCCGTCCGTGATCCCCTCGATGTACATGGCAACGGCCTTGACCTCGTCACGTGTCCCCAGGTAGGAAAGCAGGTCCCCTGCGTTGAGCTGGGCCTCGTTGCCGGTGCCTGCATAGATGCTCAGCCCGATTCCCTTGTGGGCCGTCCACTTCAGAATCTGCAGGCCCAGGTTGCCGCTCTGGGATATGATGGCAAGCCCGCCGGGGCCCGCCGATGTGGGTGTGGGTATGGCCTCGAACCTGTGGTGAGCGCTTGCCAGCCCCATGGTGTTCGGCCCCATGAGGGCGATTCCCGCTGTCTCTGCAATCTCCACGATCTCACGTTCAAGCGCTGCTCCCTTGCCTCCTGTTTCACGGAACCCCGATGAAATGATCACCGCTGCAGGGATCCCCTTGGCTGCGCACTCCCTGATTCCATCGGGCACCTTCTCCGCAGGGATCACGAAGATCGCGAGATCGACGGTTCCAGGGATGTCCAGGAGCGACGGGTACGAGGTGAGCTGCAGGAGCGTGTCTTTCTTGGGATTGACCGGACACACCCTGCCCTGAAAGCCCCCTGCGAGGATGGATGTCAGGATCAGGTTTCCCCACTTTCCCGGCACATCGGATGCGCCAACAATGGCGACGGTTCGGGGAAAAAACATCTTGTCGAGACGATGATTGAGGTCTGTCTGCTCGTTCATGGGGGGCCTTATAGCATGGAGCAGGAAGGATGAACACCCCCTTTCATGCACAGGTGCTACGCATACCCGTTGTCCCTGAACCAGGCGATCGATTCTTTGAGCGAGTCCTCAACAGGCCTGAATTCAAGGCCGAGTTCGGTTCTCGCCTTTGTGTTGTCGAAAAAGAGGTACTGTGATGCGTAGGCGATTTCCGAGGGGCTCGACAGGGGTGGCCTGTGGGTCACGTGGTCCGAGAACCACTTCAGAACAGCGGTCCCCGCCTTCATGACAGGGACCGGCACGTTGACGATCTTCCTGTCTCCGAAGCCTGCCAGGCGGCACACCAGTGCAACAAACTCCCCCATCTCGATGTTCCGGTTGCCCAGGATGTAGCACGTACCCGTCCTGCCCCTCAGGGCTGCGAGCACGTGGCCGCGTGCCACATCCCGCACGTCCACGATGTTCAAACCGCCGTTGAAAGACGCCCTGCTGATCCCTTTGAGGATGTCCACGATCACCTGGCCGGTGGGTGTGGGCACACTGTCGTTGGGGCCGAAGGGGAAGCACGGGTTCACCACCACGAGATCGAGCCCGTTGTTCGCAAAGCCGAGGGCCTCCTGCTGGGAGAGGTACTTGGTGAGCACGTAGTGGTTGCCCAGCGTGTACTGGTTGAAGGGAGTGTCTTCAGAACTCAGCTCTCTTGACGGATTGACCCCGAGGGCAGCGATGGAACTCGTGAAGACCACCCGCTCCACACCGGATTTGAGAGCGGCCCACAGGACGTTGCGCGTCCCCTGCAGGTTCACCTCATAGATCCTTCTCCAGTCTTTCATCCATATGGAGAAGATCGCGGCGAGGTGGAACACCGTGTCCACACCCGTGAGGGCCGAAGCCACGGCATCCGGGTCGAGCACATCGCCCGAAACCTGTTCCACGTCGAGCCCGTCGAGATTGCGCGTGCTTTCGCCAGGCCGAATCATGGCACGCACCCAAACCCCTTCACCGAGCAGCTCTCTGACCACGTGGGAGCCGATAAACCCGGCAGCGCCGGTCACCAGGGCCTTTTTCATGGTATAACCCTCCTTTTCATACACGTTCTTGGAACGATTGCTCAAAGAACACCCACGGCCCTTCAAACATCTCCGGGAATCTTCGCTACCCGATGAAGATCTCGTGGAGCACCACGGGTATCACCAGCAGGAGGATGTGCAGCTCCGCCTTGATGCTTGGCAGAATGTATGCCCTGAGGTTCTCTGAGTGCTCAGTCCGTGCACCGTCAAACCGCGGCACCCACCGGGGAACCTTTTTGAGAAACTCGATATAGCCCTGGCCGTACTTTCTCTTCAGGTGCCCCTCCTCGTAGAGCACGGTCATGTGATAGGTGAAGGCACAGGCGAGAACCATGACGGGCACGAACCACAGGAGTCCTGCCAGCACCGTGATGCCGGCCAGGATGAAGGTGTTGCCGATGTAGATGGGGTTGCGCACGTAGACGTAGGGACCTGTGAGGGTGAGTTTTTTGTGTGCCTTCAGTCTGTAGTGGAGGTGAACCTGGGCCCAGATCCTCAGAAACAGACCGAATGCGAACAGGATTATTCCCAGGGGATAGATGAGCATCGGGATCTCGACATCTCCGTGCTCGAAGAATATCGCAAAGAGGTAGAAGGGGACGATCAACGCCCCGCGAAGCCTGTACCAGATCTTTCCCTGTTCTCCCATGTTCCCCTCCGGTGTTTATATCGAGTTTCTCGTGTGCACAGATCATTGTGGTTCAGGCCTTGCAGCACTCTCACTCCCTCCGGACCCGTGCCCGGAAGACAAGGCTTCCTTCTCTTGAATGAGTCCGCATCATAAGTCAATCCTGAATCTTTGCTCCGGATTTTTCAGGCCTCTGGGGAGAGAGGATAGTCCGGGTTATAGTTCGCGGTGATGATTGCCCGCACGTCGTCCATGAGTCCCTGCAGATTTTCCCTGGAATACCCGGTGGTCTCCATAGGGTCACCGACAACGACCTCGATGGGTCCGGGAGTGAACACCAGGCTCTTCTTGGGCATCACCCTCCTGCTGCCGTTGACACTCACCGGAAGGATGGGCAGCCCCTTTTCCATGGCCATGACGAATCCACCCTTCTTGAAGGGTTGAATACGTCCGTCAGGGGACCGTGTGCCCTCGGCAAAGAACATCACGCTCACTCCTTCAGGCAGGCGGTCCATGCCCTCGTGAATACTCTTGATGGCCTGCGTTGGATTCGACCTGTCGATGAAGACGTTGCGGGCCGCATAGAGAGCATACCCGAACAGCGGTACCTTCAGGAGCTCCTTCTTGATGATCCACCTGAACTGGATCCCCAGGGTGGTCACCAGGGCGAGGATGTCATACTCGGACTGGTGGTTCGAGATGATGATGTAGGATCTGTCCTTCTCGATCTTCTCGCGGTTCCTGATCACCGGGTTCACACGCGTAACCCGGAGCATGAAGAAGGCCCACATTCTCGAAATGGAGAAGGCGAGGTTTCCGGTGGAGCTCAGAAGTGCCGCCGCTGTCATGGGGATGAACAGTACGAAGGTGGCGACAAATGCCCAGAAGCTGATCCAGAAAATTTTCAAAATTGCGAGACGGTTTCTCTTCATCTTCTCCGGCTCTTTTCTTCAATGATCTGAAATCCTTGACAGGAATTCACCCGGCATTATGCCGGATTGTTGCCCCCATGTAAAGATCAAGACTTTTTGAAAAGAATGCTGGTTTCTTTTTCATCCCTGAAGAAAAACCCTCGTATGAGGGCATCACCATTCTGGGCTTCAGTCTTTTCGGATTCCCGGTCATCAGCTTGCCGGCCCCCCGCCCTGAACCGGTTTGCAGGTGAAATCTCTTCATCCATCCTTCCTTTCATGCCGCTCATGTGGTATGAAATTTCCGGTACACTCTGCCTCTGGACTACAAGGCTCTTCTACAACAGACTGCACATAAGGAGTTATCGCACACCATGAACAGGGTTCCTGAAGATGATCTCCCGGGAATGAGGATGTTCCAGTGGCCTGGCGCAAAGGTGCTCCCCGGCCAGCACAATGTTCCACAGGATATTATCCAGTCGCTCGTACACAAGATCAACCGGCTTCATGACCAGCATGTCCTGAAGCTTCTCCCTTCGTGCGAATGCGGACTCGACGAGCCGTGCCTGCAGATTATCGAGGTGATCAACCCCGTGAGCATCACCATCGAAGATCCGTCGAACGTGGTCTACACCTTCGAACTCGATCCTGCCAGGCTGGATATTCTCGCCCTCTACACGCCACCGAAGGGGCCCTGCATCTCATCGAACATCATGGTGTTCCACGATTACAAAGCCATCCTGTACATGACCAGGACGCTGAGCTCCTACTATGTGGGGGCCCCTGCCCAGATCATGACCCAGACCAAGATCCATGCACTCACCACGTACCTTTTCAGCCAGATCGCCAGAGAGCTTTTCCCCCACACTACCCTTGAGCGCCTGAGCAGGACTGATTTTACCGTGGTGACGCGTGAATACCTCACCCGGTTCTACTATCACATCAATGCCGAGACAATCGGTCCGGGAGAAAAAGTGTTCTGGAACATGTTCGAGCAGCTCATCACCCCGGAAAAGCTTTATTCCTACATCCACTCCCGGTATGCCAGGAAGAAGATGGCCCCCTGCATCACGCCCGTTCAGCTCATTGCTGACCTTACGGAAAAAATCGACACCCTGGCCAGGGACCTCCTTGCGCATATCCCTTCGAACAAGATCCCGCACCTTACGCTCCAGCAGCTTGACAGGATCGTTGACATCAGCCTGCTGGACAAGTTCCTCTTCCCCGAGCATGCCATCGAAAAGATCCTTGAAACACTGAGCGAGGAAGATCGCCACGCTCAGATAGCCCGGAACCACTCCAGCAGATTTCTCGCCTACCTCCTGGTCATGCACTACCCGAACATCCTCAGGACACGGCAGAGCCTCACATTCCTGAAGACCTTTCAGTATGAGCTCATCGAAAACCTGGTGAAAACAGGCGCCTATGATTTCGACACCAGCAGGCGATTCGTGGCTGAATGCATCGAGCGGTTCGAGAACACCTGCCAATCAAAGGGCGAGGAGGAGCTCAGGCGTGAGATCATTTCGAACCTGTTCGAGCCCTTCTGCATTGATTTCAAGCATCAGCTCCCACAGCTCCTCCTCGACCGGAAGCTGCTTGGCCGGGAAGAGGCCGCCGTGCTCTTTGCTGGGGATAGAGACTTCTTCGACAATGTCGCTTCCATAGAGCGCTTCACCACCGGGCACAGCTGTCTGACCGATCTGGACAGACAGATCATCACGGACAAGCTGCATACCTGGACGAGCTTCATGGACAACATCGCCTCGGAATTCCTCAAGAGCTGGAAACACTTCAGGGAATGTGAGACCGCTGAACTCCTCTCCCTGAACAGGGAAAACCTCATCCCCGGCGAGCAGAAGGATATCTCGAGCCTGAAGGACATCAATACGCTCCTGTGTTTTCTCTTTACCCGGGTATACCTCAGTGTGCCTCGCTTCAAGGATATCAGAAAACCCACCATCATCTTCATCCATGGTGGTGCCGGCGTGGGAAAGAGCACCATCGGAAACGTGATCTCCAAGAAGCTGGGCATCCCCACCTACTTCAGGGCAACCATTACCAGAGAGGTCTTGCGTCACTTCATCCCGAAACACCTGGGCAGGGAAATCCACCGTTCCAGCTACCAGGGCAGGCCCACCATCGAGGGATTCTACGAGCAGAGCTTCAGGGTCTCCCGGGCCATAGAGGCCGTCCTGGACAGGGCCATCAAGGAGAATACGAGCGTCATGATCGAAAGTGGCGTCCTGCTCCCCGGCACCCTGTCCAGCAGGTACTACGAGAAGGCGAACATCGTCGAGGTCTTTCTCGCCGCACCCGACAATCAGATCACCCACAGGCGCATGCTCGTGGGGTCGGTATCCCTTGGCAAGGACAAGGAGAAGCGGCTCAAGAATTTTCATCCCATCCGGCTCATCGATTTTGTCATGAAAAAGCTGGCTCGCGAGAGAAAGAATACCGTGATCGAACACAAGGATGTCCCGGAGATCATCTCGGAGATCATGGTGCGAGCACTGAACCCGTTCTCCGACCGGTGGCTCGGAATGATGCGTGAGAGCATCATCGAAAAGGTGACCCAGGACCTCAAGGAGCGGGACATGCAGATCCGCCCGGGCTCCATCCGTCTGCCGATCACCAGAGAGGATCACAGGCAGCGGAAACTCCATGTCCCTGCAGAAGTGGAGAGGGTACTCAAAATCCTTGGAAAAGAAACCGTAGAGTCCCTCATCGCACAACACAAGAACATCCTTGCCGAAACCCACGCCTCTCTCAAAAACCTGAGAACCCAGGAGTTCATGCTCCTGAGGTTCCTGCTCAGCCAGGTCGATGAACCCTATGACCATATCAGGCAGAACCTCTTCTTCACCCTGAACAACTCCAGGAACACAACCCAGCTCGTGGGCAATCTCAAGGAGATGCTCTATCCATCTCTGATGATGATGCTCCGCCGGGAACTCGAACAGGATGGATACCAGAGCGAAGAATTCCTCGGCAAGGGATCCTACGAGTCCCTCGTCTACGATCTGTGGAATATCCCTGAGGTCAAGGACATTCACAAGGAAAAATACCGTTCCATGGTCAAGAGCTGGGGAGAGATCCTGGAACGCTACGCAAAGGACTACTTCCTCGCGCTCTCGCTCTGGGAGCAGGCACATGGCAGCGAAGAGGAAGACCTGGGCTCCCACCACGAGATCCTGAAAAATCCCCGGATACCCATCTCCCTGACAGAACTGCATGAGGTCGTCCGGTTTTACTTCACGCAGGCAGATCCCGCAGTGGAAAACCTCAAGAGCCTTGACAAGCCGCTCATCATTCTCGTCTCCGGGGCAAGCGGTGTCGGCAAATCCACGATCGCCAAGGCCCTCAAACGGGCCTTCAATGTCCCCACCTCCTTTTCCACGGACCTCATCAGGGAAGAGGTGAGAAAGCTTGTTCCCAAGACTATCTGGTCTCAAGTCCACGCTTCGAGCTTCAACCTCGATGAGGAGACCCGTCAGCATCTCCTCGCCGAATATGAGCGGGTGCGCGGCACCCCTGACGAGACAGCGTTCATGAACCAGTGGGAACGAATGATCCTTGAGCACTACTATGCGCACAGCCTGGTGATCCTCGAGGGTGTCCAGGCCACCATCAACCGCCAGATCGAGCGGAATTCCAGCCTCATCATCGAGGGAATTCCCCTGATCCCCGGGGTGCTCCCCGGGCGCTACTTCGACGATTCGAACATCGTACAGCTCATTGTGACGATCTCACAGGAAGAGGAGCACCTGAGCCGGTGGGACAGGCGTGCCTTTGAACAGCCGGACCGCTACAAGGAGGGCTCACAGCGCTATAAACAGGACTTCATCCCGATCCGGTTCATCACTCGGCACCTTGAAATCATGGCGCAGGCCTGTTCGGTGAGAGTGGTCGAAAACACGGATCTCGATATCTCCGTTCAGGCCGCCATCGATCACGTGGGTGGCCCGGTAGCCGACCGGTACGACTTCATCGCAGACGATGTCCGCAGCACCGTGTGCAAAACCCTTGCTCACCGCACACGCACGCCGCTGAGATTCTGGGGCGCATGGTGCACTGACATCGATGATACCGTTATCCTTTCAGGCACGATGCCCACACCTTCCCAGATGCAGTCCATCAATGCCTTCATCCAGGCACTCTCCGAGAAGAACGTTGCCTGGATACCCATGTCAGGCGTGGCCTTCGAAAAGATCAAGCCGAGAATCCTCGAGCACATCAGACCGGAACTGAAAGACAACGTGATCTTCTACGGTGGAGACGGCAGCAGCAAGTACTGCTACGATCGAGAGAGTCACACCTGGGAAAAGAACCCGACCTTCGAGCGGCTCCTGAGCGATGCCCAGGCCATCGCCATCATGGGGGTCCGTGAGTTCGCCTCACAGCTGAAAAGCCACCTGTGCAGCGAAGAAAACCTCCCCTCGAAGAGTCGGCACATCGATGCTCTGGTGGAAACCAGGATCAGAGCGGCGCAGAAGATTCTGAAAAAGAACGGGTTCAGTCCCACACAGGGAATTATTGACGAGCTCAAGGAGGTTCTCGGAGACCGTGGGTTCGATCCCCGCCAGGCAGAGGCATACTACCGGCTCGGTTCTGTATCGTGGATGATGTTGGGCGATATCGACGCACTGAGCTATGCAGCGCCACGGGCTACCGAGGTGCGCAGCGAACTCCTCGACCTCGTCGATGTACGCCTGAAGGATCTGGATTTTCTGGCGAGCCTCTCACCTGAAGGAACGAGGGTGATAAAGCCCTTCCCCGGTGCGCGGGGAATCAAGTTCGTTCTCGAGTCGAACAGCAAGGAGCGGTGCATCAGAGATCTCATCGAAACCCACGGCCTGTTTGCCGAAGAGATCCTCTTTGCGGGCAACGAGCTCTTCGACGGGGGAAACGACTACGTGGTTACGAACATTAACGGGTTGAACCTGCTCTCCTTCGGGCACGCGACCTCCCCTGGTATCCCGTACGGAGAATTCGGGGTTGATGCCAATCAGACCTGGTATGACCGACTTGCCCGCGTACTCGCCGACCTCCCCCTCGATGGCGGAGAGACCTGGGTCAGTCTCCTTGCCCGGATCCAGCGGGGTGAGATCACCTTTGACACCCTGTTGACCGTTGATCCCGGGAGCGATTTTCCGTGATACGAGTACCGTTCTACCCACTGCGACTGGGCAGCTCCTGTACACACCTTGATGGGCAGCCCTGATGGTATGAGCACCGAAGAGGGTTGAACCGATGCTGAACAAGGCATACCGAATCCTGGGCATTACAGGGGATCCTTTCCCTGAGTCCTGCGATGAATCACAGGAACTGCTCAGGCTCCTCGAACGAGATGAACGACAGTACTCCATCCCCGGGGAGATCTCATCCAGGGTGATCGACTATCTCCTGCACTGTACCGCCCTCGATCCGGAAGCACGGAACATCCTTGGCCCCGGTGCATATCCACAGGGAAGCAGGAACCGAGACGGATCATCGGGCCCGTGTCTCATTGGAAAGCGGTTCACCCTTGCCGCGCTTCCGTACGGAAACGCGTACGGCTTTCCCTGCCCTTCAGGAGCACTCCCCAGAACTGCCGTTTCTCTGAAGATGACGATTCAGGACACGGACGGCATCGTCCTGGGACTGCCCGCTGCATACCTGCAGAGAATTCTGAAAAAAAACACCTGGCTGCACATCCTTGCCCAGATCACCCTGCGGGAAATCCTCGAACGGTTCTGCAAGGTTACCGGGGTCCGGGTGCGCATGGCAGAACTCCAGCTCAACTCGTTTCACACCCACGGCTCGCCGCTGGGCGACCTCACCAGAGATATGCTCGAAACCTGTGCGGATCTTCATGACTGGACCACCCTCAAGCACCTCGCATCCAATGCTTCAGAATTCCAGGCAGCCGTCAGGGCCCTGCCTGGCGAGTCACTGTCTGAACACGAGCATGATCTGTTCGACGTAATGATCCTGGGCATTGCCAGCGAAGCTCAGTTCCTGCTTCGCCTCTCGCGCATCGAGGATTATTCCACAGGCACCAC
>OMKS01000107.1_pt1 | contig 70388 bp, 68 predicted proteins | sample 1674721 | NCBI WGS metagenome assembly OMKS01 (sample SAMN06264996, study PRJEB25208) | sediment metagenome | isolation source: hot spring sediment | place: USA: California | collected 2014-09-02 | reverse complement strand
AGAAAGGGCTGAGGGCAGGCGCGATAGCCGGAGATGTCGCCGGGCACGACGACTATGACCGATTCGTCAGCCACGGGATATTGGCCGAGAACGTCTCTACGGGCAAAGAATGCCATCTGGACGCGCACCTGGTGCAACATGCCATCGAGAAGCTGAGACTCGATTCGATCGACGTACTGTTCATAGAAAACGTCGGAAATCTGGTCTGTCCGGTGGACTTCCCCGTGGGTGCAGACAGGAGGGCGGTCGTCATTTCCGTCACCGAGGGGGACGACATGGTTCGGAAACACCCCGTTATGTTCGCGTTTGCGGATGTGGTAGTCATTAACAAGATCGACCTGGCCGACGCGATGGAAGTCGACCCGAACAGCCTTGTAAACGATGTTAAGAAAATAAATCCCAAGGCGAGAATCGTCCTGACGGATGCCCGGCACGAAAAGGGAATCGAGGAGCTCATGGAGGCACTCGGTATCCAGGAGCTATCGGGCAGATGAAGATCACATTCTATGGCATAGTCCAGGGCGTCGGGTTCAGGCCCGCAGCGTACCGGGTGGCCAAGCAACTGGGACTGAACGGGTTCGTCCAGAACAACGGGTCCAACGTCGAGGTGCACATAGATGGAGACCCGGATGTTTTCATTTCCAGGCTCAGGCAGGAGCTGCCCTCGCTCGCGAGGATCGACCGCTCCGAAATAGAGGACGCCGAGGAGGAGCTGGAACCGTTCAGGATAGCCGAGAGCTCTGACGGCAGACGGGTATCGCTCATCCCGGTCGACAACGCGATCTGCGATGCCTGCCTGCGCGACTTTCACGACCCCGGAGACCACAGGTACCGATACCCGTTCGCAAACTGCACCGAATGCGGTGCGAGATTCACGGTCATAAAGGATGTGCCCTTCGACCGGGCGAGGACCGCTATGGACGAGTTCCCGATGTGCGGCGACTGCCTGTCCGAATACTCGTCCCCGGATGACAGGCGGTTTCACGCACAGACGATCTCGAGCCCGAGATGCGGACCGAGGTATTCGCTCTACGACCGGACTGGAACCCCGATAAGATCTATGGATCCCTTCGAGACCTTCGCGCGGAAAATCGAGTCCGGAATGGTCGGCGTGCTGAAGGGCTGGGGCGGGATGCACATCGTGGGGAGCTTCGAGAGCGCCAAGAGGCTCAGGAAGATATACAGGAGAGGGGAGAAGCCGTACGCGGTCATGATGAGAGACATCGAGACCGCGAGGAAGTTCGCGGCAATCGATCCCGAGGAGGAGCGGCTGTTGACCTCCCCGCAGAGACCGATAGTCCTGATCAGGAAAAGAGAAGAGGTGAAGGAGGCGCTTTCGGATGTTTCCCCCGGCCTTCGTAACATAGGGATCATGCTGCCCTATTCCGGCGCGCACCATCTGCTCTTCGAGCATCTCTACGAGGACGGGGTCATCATGACCTCGGCGAACCCGCCCGGCGAGCCTATGATCATCGATAACCTGAGAGCGTTCGAGCTCAGACTTGACTGCTATCTCCTGCACAACCGCAAGATCATCCACAGGTGCGATGACTCGGTCATCCGGGTGAACGGCGGACAGAGGGCGTTCCTGAGAAGGTCCAGGGGGTTCGTTCCTACGCCTATACCGCTCAACCACAGTTCATCGGTCATCGCGGTCGGAGCGCAGTGGGACGTCACGGGCTCGATCTCGAGGAACGGGGAGCTGTTCCTGACGCAGTACATCGGCGAGACGGACAAGTATCCTACGTTACAGTTCCTCGAATCGGCAATCAGACATCTGCAGAGGCTGCTGGGCGTCGAGAAGATCGAGGCCATAGCCGCGGACAGACATCCCAGATACTCGACCAAGATCGTCGCTAAAAAACTGGCAGAGGAGTGCGGTTGCGAGATGGTCGAGACGCAGCACTACCACGCCCACGCTGCCTCGCTCATGATAGATCGCGGGCTCTCGGAGACGGGCATCTTTCTCACGTGGGACGGCACCGGTTACGGAGACGACGGGAGCTCCTGGGGCGGGGAGACGCTAGATGCGGACTTCTCCAGATATTCACGGGTAGCCTCGCTGAGAAAGATTCCGCTGCTGGGAGGGGACAGGGCGGCGCTTGACATAAGGAGGATTGTCGCGGCGATGAAGCTGATGCTCAACCGAGAAATAGACGGGCTCTCAGACTGGGAGATCGAGGTGTTCTCCAAGATGCTCCCGAGGAGCTCGAGGACGAGCAGTATGGGACGGGTGCTGGACGCGCTCTCATGCACGCTCGGCGTCTGCTGCAAGAGGAGCTACGAGGGCGAACCCGCGATCAAGCTGGAGAGCCTGCTAGAGACGGGGAAGCCCACCCACCGGTTCGATGTGAGGACCGAGTCGGCCGAAGGCCTTGAGGTGATCGACACCCTGGACCTGTTCGACCAACTGTTCGAGCTCAATTTGGACGGTGAGGCCGAGAGGGCGGATATAGCCAGGTCTTTCGTGGAATCGCTCGTCAACGAGGCGGGCAGGATCGCGTGCGATATCGCATTGAAAAGGGGACATTCGTATATCGGATTCTGCGGTGGGGTATCTTATAACGGTGTGATAACTGAGATACTCCGCGATTGCGTTGAGGACCGGAACCTCGCATTCTACACGCATAACGCAATACCGTCTGGTGACGGCGGGATCTCGGCCGGTCAGAACGCGATCGTGGGCCGCAAGGTAGCCGGAAAGGGTTAAAATAATGGGGCGCTCCTGTTAGCGGCCATGTGTCTTGCCATACCCGCGAAGGTCCTCGAGGTCGAGGGTGACAGGGCCAAGGTGGATTACGGTGGAGTGGTCCGAGAGGTAAACGTCTCCTTGATCGAGAAGCCTCAGCTGGGACAGTACGTCATAGTCCATGCGGGCTACGCGATCCAGGTCATGGACGCCGCAGAGGCGGAGGAGACCCTGGATCTTTTCAGACAGATCCTCGAATTCGAAGACAGCGGAGATGAGAGGATAGATGCATGAGTTCTCAGTGATGTCTCAGATAGTCGAAGTTATACTGGATGAAGCGGGTCGACGCGATGCGGAGCGGGTGGAACATGTCAACCTGGATGTCGGCGAGTTCACTTTCTTGGGCGAGGAGCAGCTCCGGTTCGCTTTCGAGCTGCTGACTAAGGGCACGATCGCAGAGGATGCCGAGCTGGTGATCAGCGAGAAGGAGGGGACGGTCCAGTGCGAGTGCGGCTACTCGGGAAAGCCGGAGAAGCCAGAGGACATTCATATTCTCACCCCCCTTCTCAAATGCCCAGAGTGCGGCAGAATAGCCCGTGTCAAGGAGGGGCTTGGCTGTACCGTGCGAGATATCTCGCTGGTGGTGCCGGATGTTTAAGCTGAGAGACAGAGAAACGGCGGAGAAGATCCTGGAGAAGATCTCCGGGACGGACATTCATCTTACGCTGATGCACGTCTGCGGCACGCACCAGGATACACTTGTGAGGTTCGGGCTCCAGAAGCGGCTGGAGGAGGCGAACGTAGACATCAGGCAGGGGCCTGGGTGCCCTGTATGCGTGACCATACCGCAGGAGATAGACGAGATAATGGCTCTGGCCAGAGCGGGGAAGATTATCACAGCTTTCGGCGACGCGCTCAAAGTCCCAGGAACGCAGGGCTCATTATTCAGTGCGAAGAGTGAGGGAGCCGATGTACGGATCGTATACGGAATCGACGACGCGGTCGGAATCGCCAGAAAGGAGAAAGACAGGGAAGTCGTCTTCTTCGCGATAGGATTCGAGACAACGGCCCCCACCACCGCCGCTGCTTTGATTTCGGAACCACCGGATAATTTCAGGGTGCTCAGCACCCACCGTATTATGCCTCCGGCACTGAGGGCGATCGCCGAGATGGGGGAGATCAAGCTCGACGGATTGATACAGCCAGGCCATGTCAGCACCATAATAGGAACCAGGCCGTACACCTTTCTCTCCAGGGATTTCGGGATACCCCAGGTGGTCGCTGGCTTCGAGCCGCTCGACCTTTTGATGGCCGTGTTCATGATAGCCAGACAGGTAAAATCTGGGAAGGCCGAGGTCCAGAACGAGTACAGCAGGGTCGTCAGGGAAGAGGGAAACCCAAAAGCGCTGGCCGTGCTCGACCGGGCTTTCGAGAGGGCGGATGTGGCATGGCGAGGTTTTCCCGTCATACCCGGCAGCCGTCTGGATCTGAGAAGCGAATTCGACAAGTGGGACGCCAGAAAGACCTACAGCGACATTATTGCCGAGGTGGACTACTCGGCAGACGTGGAAGAGAAGGGATGCATATGCGGCAGGCTCTTGAGAGGTCTGGGAGCCCCGGAGGATTGTCCGCTGTTCGGCAGGAAATGCACGCCTGACAAACCTGTAGGCCCGTGCATGGTCAGCAGAGAGGGCAGCTGCAACATAAGCTTCAAATATGGGAAGTTGAAGAATTTGTAAATAAATATATATATTGGTTTTTTCGGACCATGAATATATTTCAATAATTCACCGTCCAGATTAGAAATTTATCGAAGAAATGGCTATGGATGTTACATTAAAATCGGCAATATTATGTCTGATTTCGCCAGATGATTTGCGAAATCTTAATAAATGACCCCAATATATCTAATTACTGCGTAACTTTGTCAATCGTCAGGTAGGTTATAATCGTACAGCACGCAATACAGGTTCGTTGTATGTTGCTCAACCAATGGATGGCCACCCGACTGGGTGACTTGAACTATACTAGAGCTGGACGCTGAGGGCGGAGGTTCGCGTTAATGTGATTGACATAGGCCGTGGTGATAACAATGGCTATGCCAAACGCTGAGTTAAAGGACAATGGTGGCGGGACCGAGCCGAAGATCGGGGTATTCGTATGCCACTGCGGAACGAATATCGGTGGGGTCGTCGACTGCGAGAAGGTCGCAAAGGCGGCCTCTACCATAGAAGGTGTCGCGGTCTCGAAGGACTTGAAATATGCCTGTTCCGATCTGGGCCAGGACGAGATACAGAAGGCCATCAAGGAGGAGGGGCTGAACAGGATAGTCGTAGCCTCCTGCTCTCCGAGACTTCACGAGTTCACTTTCAGGAATTGCGTTGAGGAGGCCGGCCTCAACCCGTACTTCATGATCATGGTCAACCTCAGGGAGCAATGCTCTTGGGTGCATATGAAAGAGCCAGAGGACGCCACTGCCAAGGCATCCGACCTTATCAGGATGGGCGTGGAGCGGTCCAAGCTGCTCTCCTCGCTTTCTCCGAGAGAGGTGGCAGTGGAGCCAACATGCCTAGTGATCGGCGCCGGGATCGCTGGGATCCAGGCAGCGCTCGATGTCGCCCAGAAGGGGTTCAAGACTTATCTTGTGGAGAAGGAGCCGAGCATAGGCGGCCACATGGCGCAGCTGGACAAGACCTTCCCGACCGGGGACTGCGCGATATGCATTCTCGCACCGAAAATGGTCGAGGCGTCAAGACAGAAAAACCTTGAGATACTGGCGTATTCCGAAGTGGTCGATATCGACGGTTATGTCGGCAACTTCAATGTCAAGGTCAGGATGAAGCCGCGATATGTCGACGAGGAGAAGTGCGTCGGCTGTGGCGTCTGCACCGAGAAGTGCCCGGTCAAGGTGCCGAACGAGTTCGATGTTGGGTTCGGTATGAGAAAGGCCATTTACGTCCCGTTCCCACAGGCGGTGCCTCTGAAATACACCATCGACGCCGAGAACTGCAGGCAGTTGCAGGGAAAGAAATGCGGTGCATGCGCCAAGGCATGCATCAATGACGCGATCGACTACGAGCAGCAGCCAAGGGACTTGGATCTGAAGGTCGGCACGATAATCATCGCCACTGGATTCGACACCTATATTCCGATGAAGAAAGGCGTGTATTCTTACTGGGAAAGCGAAAACGTCATCACGGCTATGGAGTTAGAGAGGTTGATCAACGCTGCTGGCCCAACTGGAGGACACCTGATTAGACCATCGGACAAGACGGAGCCAAAGCGCATCGCGTTCATCCAGTGCGTCGGCTCGAGGAACCACAAACTGGGGATACAACACTGCTCCAGGGTCTGCTGCATGTACGCCATGAAGAACGCGCAGATCATCAAGGAGCACGACCCGGAAACGGACATCGCGATATACTATAACGATATCCGCGCGTTCGGCAAGGGCTTCGAGGAGCTCTATCACAGGATCAGGATGGACTACGGCGTTGAGTTCATCCGAGGAAGGCCCGCGAGGCTGACCACGGACCCCGAGACGGGGAACATCACGATCCGAGCCGAGGAGACGCTTCTAGCCAAGATTACAGAGAGGGATTTCGATCTCGTTGTGCTATCGGTCGGACTCTTGCCGTCACAGGGGACGATGCCGATACAGAAGATGCTCAGCCTGCCGACCTCCCCGGACGGGTTCCTGCAGGAGCTGCATCCAAAGCTCCGGCCGATCGAGACCGCCATAGACGGCGTGTTCATATGTGGCTGCGCCCAGGGACCGAAGGACATCCCGGACTCGGTCGCCCAGGCGAAGGCCACTGCATCGGAAGCCTCCACTCTTATGATCAGGAGCAAGCACGTCGTAGAGCCGCTGACCGCATCGATCAACGACGAGCTCTGCGTCGGCTGTGGGCTGTGTACGGATGTATGTCCTTACGGTGCGATAGAGCTACAGGATAAAGACGGACAGATAAAGGCCGTCGTCACCGAGGCGCTTTGCCACGGATGCGGCACCTGCGCGGCCGCGTGCCCGCAGCGCGCGATCGACCAGCTACAGTTCTCGAACAGACAGATCATGAGCGAGATCTCCGCGGCGCTCAGCCACGAGAAGGCCGCCGGGGGTGAATGAGCATGAGCGAGGTGGAGAAGGTATTCATCAGCGGTCTGCACGAGAAGCTGATCGAAGACAAGGTCATCGATGAATCACAGCTCGACCCGGACTTCAGGAAAGAGATTATCAAGTTCGGCGGCAAGGACGTCATGACCTGCCTCCAGTGCGGCAACTGTACCGGGGTCTGCCCGATCAGCCTCAAGATCGAGTACAAAACCCGGACGACGATCAAGTACTGCCAGTTCGGCATGAAAAATGCGACGCTTTCCACCAGGTGGGTCTGCGCCACTTGTTATAGGTGTTACGAGCACTGCCCGGCTGACCTGAACCCGGCCGAGGTGATGATAGCGCTCAGGCACATCGGGATCAGGGAGGGGATCATTCCCCCGTTCGTCAAGAGGGCGGCATCGAACCTGATGGGGCACGGGCTGACCGTCAGGCCGGACGAGTCGATCCTCAAGGAGAGGGAGAAGATAGGCCTCCCCGAGCTACCCCAGTCGAAGCCCGACTGGGAGAGCGTGAAAGAGGAGGTAGTGACGATTATCAAGACGACCAAGTACGACCGCCTGCTCGGAATCCGCGGGGACGAGGATGTGTCCGAATGAGCTACGCATACTTCTTCGGCTGCGTCGTCCCGAGCAGGTATCCCGGGGTGGAGTTCGCGGTCAGATGGATTACGGGGCCCGAAGGACTCGACCTGGAGACGAAAGACATCTCCGAGTTTTCCTGCTGTCCTGTGCCCGGAATATTCTACTCGACTGACAGGGACACCTGGCTCGCGCTCGCGGCGAGGAACCTCTGCCTGGCGCAGAGGGGTAAGAACGAGGTGATGACGATCTGCAACGGGTGTTTTTCATCTCTTCTCAAGGCCACTGAGTATCTGGATGATCCCAAGACCCGGGGGCGGACAAACAAGGTGCTGTCGAAGATAGACAAGAAGTACATCGGCATACCGGAGAAGATGGAAGGGTCGAACCGTAGGGTGTTCAAACCGGTGTCCGTCAGGCACTTCGTGGATGTGATTTACAGGGATGTCGGGCTGGATGCGATCAAGTCTAAGGTCACGAGGCCGCTCGAGGGCATGAAGGTCGCGGTCCACTACGGATGCCATTACCTGAGACCGACGGAGAACACGACGATAGACGACCCGAACAACCCGGAGAAGGTGGACGAGATCGTTCGGTGCCTCGGGGCCGAGAGCGTGGACTACGAGGACCGGCTCGCGTGCTGCGGTGCAGGAGGGGGCGTCCGAAGCCATGTCATCGAGCTCGCCAACTCCCTCACGGAGGAGAAGTTCAAGAACATCAGCAACGAGGAGGCGGACGTCATCGTCACCCCCTGCCCGTTCTGCCTGCTGCAGTTCGATAACGCGCAGAAGGCGTTCACGAAACGGGGCATACCCGTCATCCATGTCGCCCAGCTTATGGCGATAGCCATGGGCGTCGATGTCAAGAAGCTCGGGCTCGATTTGCACAACGTGTCGTGCTATCCGCTCCTCGCGAAGATCAAGGGGGTGTGAGAATGGACGAGGAGTTCAATCCGAAGATCATTGCCTTCTGCTGCAACTGGTGCTCGTATGCGGGGGCAGATCTCGCGGGAGTCAGCAGGTTCCAGTATCCCCCCAATATCAGGATTATCCGGGTCATGTGCTCCGGCAGGGTGGATCTTTCATTCGTTATAGAAGCGCTCAGACAGGGCGCGGACGGCGTCCTCGTCACCGGGTGCCATCCGAACGACTGCCATTACATTGACGGGAACAAGAGCGCCGCCCTGCGCGCCGAGTTCTTCACTGAGTTCCTGGAGGAGATAGGAATAGAGCCCGAGAGGTTCAGGCTCGAGTGGATAGCCGGCTCGGAGGGGGAGAAGTTCGCCAGGGTGATCAACAAGATGGTCGAGGATGTACGCGCCCTCGGCCCGATCAGGAGTGATGACAAATGACGGAGAAGGTCGGAGCTGTCCTCGTGATCGGAGGCGGCCCCGCCGGAATCCAGGCTTCCCTGGACCTGGCCGAGATGGGGCTGAAGGTCTACCTGCTCGACGAGAGGACGACCATAGGCGGCAACATGGCGAGGCTGGACAAGACCTTCCCTACGAACGACTGCTCGATGTGCATCCTGTCGCCAAAGCTCGTCGCCGCAGGAAGGCATCCCAATATTCAGCTCATCATGAACGCCGAGGTCAAGGGAATCACCGGGGAGCCGGGCAACTTCAAGGTGCGCATGAAGAGATATGCGACATACGTGGACGAGACGAAGTGCACCGGTTGCGGCGTATGCGCGGAGCACTGCCCGATCGAGGGCGTGAACGAGTTCGACATGGACCTCGCGCCGAAGAGGGCGATCTACATACCGTTCCCGCAGGCGGTGCCACTGGTCTTCGCGATAGATCCGGGACTGTGCATAGGCTGCGGGGAGTGCAAGCAGTTCTGCAAGGCAGATGCGATAGTCTACGATTACGAGAGCGAGGTCGAGTCCGACCTGTCGGTCGGAGCGGTATTGCTAGCACCAGGATACGACCTCGTCGACCCAAAGGTCAAGACCGAGTACGGCTACGGGAAGTTCCCCAATGTCGTCAGCAACCTGGATTTCGAGAGGATACTGTCGGCATCCGGTCCCACGGCCGGGCATGTGATCAGACCCTCGGATGGGGACGTTCCGAAGCGCATCGCGTTCATACAATGCGTGGGCTCCAGGGATGCGCAGACCGGCAACACTTACTGTTCATCATATTGCTGCATGGCCGCCCTGAAGCAAGCGGTGATAGCAAAGGAGCACACGGAAGATCTCGAGGCGCACATATACTTCATGGATATCCGGGCCTTCGGGAAGCAGTTCGAGGAGTACGTCACGCGTGCAGAGGAGGAGTACGGCGTACACCTGCACAGGAACAACAGGATAGCCAACCTGGTCGAGGATTCTAACGGCGACCTCATACTGAGGTACCACGAGGAGGCGGAGATATTCGAGGAGAAGTTCGACCTGGTGATACTCTCCGCAGGCGCGAGACCGCCCAGGGAAGCAAAATCGCTCGCCAAGGCCCTGGGGATCAAGCTCAATAAGTTCGGTTTCTGCGAGACCGACGGCTTCACGCCGCTCGACTCGAGCGCACCCGGAATCTTTGTATGCGGTGCGTTCTCCGCCCCGAAGGACATTCCGGATTCGGTAGCCCAGGCAAGCGGTGCGGCCGGGAAGATCGCGGGCCTGCTCGGCGAGGTGAAGAACACGCTCGTGCAGCCGAAGGAGTACCCGGCGGAGATAGACGTATCCGGCCAGGAGCCGAGGATCGGCGTGTTCGTCTGCCACTGCGGAATCAACATCGGCGGGGTGGTCGACGTTCCGGCCGTCATGGAGTATGCCAAGACGCTGCCGGGAGTCGCGTACGCCGAGCAGAACCTGTACACCTGCTCCCAGGACACCCAGGAGAAGATCAAGGAGGTCATCGAGGAGCTGAAGCTTAACAGGGTGATCGTCGCGTCGTGCACACCGAGGACGCACGAGCCGCTCTTCAGAAACACCGTCAGGGAGGCCGGGCTCAACCAGTACCTGTTCGAGATGGCGAACATAAGGGACCAGTGCTCCTGGGTGCACATGAAGGAGCCGGTCAAGGCGACCGAGAAGGCGAAGACACTGGTGAGGATGGCGGTTGCGAAGGCAAGGCTGCTGGAGCCGCTCCCGGTCTCGAAGGTCCAGGTGGAGCCCTCAGCCCTCGTTCTCGGGGGCGGCATCGCGGGCATGAGCGCCGCGATCGCAATCGCGAACGGTGGTTATAATGTACATATAGTAGAGAAAAGCGACCGCTTCGGCGGCCACCTGAACACGATATATCACACGCTCACAGGACTCGATCCCCAGGAGGTGCTCGAGGAAACGAGGAAGGAGATCGAGGAGGACGAGAAAATTACCGTACACCTGAACTCGACCCTGGAGCAGCTCTCCGGATACCTCGGCAACTTCGAATCCAAGCTGTCCGACGGATCGACCGTTAAGCACGGGATAATCGTCGTCGCAACCGGGGGACTCGAGTACGAGCCGAAGGAGTACATGTACGGCGAGGACGAGATGATCATACCACAGACGGAGCTGGGAAGAAGGCTCGCGAAGGGCGAGTTCGACGCGAAGAATGTCGCCGTCATCCAGTGCGTCGGCTCGAGGAACGAGGAGTATCCGAACTGCAGCAGGATCTGCTGCTTCACCGCGATGGCGAACGCGCTCAGGATAAAGAAGGAGCATCCGGAGACGAGCGTATACGTGCTCTACCGGGACATCAGGACCTTCGGGTTCGCCGAGGAGTACTACAACGAGGCGGCAAGGGCAGGCGTCCTGTTCGTCCGGTGGGATCCGGAGAGCCCGCCTGTAGTGACAAAGGAGAACGGGCAGATCGTGATCAGGGTTACAGAGCAGTTTATCGAGGACGAGATCGTGATAAAGCCCGATCTGGTCGTGCTGAACGCGGGTGTGAGGGCTAACCCCGACAACGAGGAGCTCGCGAAGATGCTCAAGGTCCCGAGGACAGAGGAGGGATACTTCCTCGAAGCGCACATGAAGCTCAGGCCGGTCGACTTCGCGACCGATGGCATATTTCTGTGCGGGCTGGCACACTCCCCGAGACTGATATGGGAGAGCATCGCAATGGCCAACGCTGCCGCCGCGAGGGCCATGACTGTGCTGTCGAAGGGAGAGGTCGAGTCCGAGGGGGCGACCTCGGTCGTGGATGCGGACAAATGCCGTGGCTGCGGAGATTGCGAGGAGGCGTGCGAGTTCGGCGCAGCGCGCTTGGTCGAGGTAGAGCCCGGGGTAATGAAGTCGCAAATAAACGAAATATTGTGCAAGGGGTGCGGGACATGCGTCGCCACCTGCTGCAACAGGGCAATCACTCTCAGACATTTCAGGTCGGAGCAGATCATGCAGATGATCCAGGCAGCGCTTGATCTGGAGGGGAAAACATGAGCTCCGAAGGGGAGAAGAAGCCCGGCAGCACCGGAGGCGAGGGTTGGGAGCCCAATATTGTCGCGTTCTGCTGCAACTGGTGCTCATACGCGGGGGCCGACCTCGCGGGAGTCAGCAGGTTCCAGTATCCGCCTAATATCAAGGTCATAAGGGTCATGTGCTCGGGCCGCGTCGAACCGCAGTTCGTGCTTAGGGCGCTCGAGCTCGGTGCCGATGGTGTGCTCATTACCGGCTGTCACATCGGCGATTGCCATTACCTGAGCGGGAACGAGAAGGCCGAGGTCAGGATGAAGATGACCGCTGACCTGCTAGAAATGCTCGGCATAGGCAGGGACAGGATGCGTCTCGAATGGATCTCGGCCTCCGAGGGGGAGAAGTTCGCCGAAACCATGAGGGAGTTCACAGAGAGGATACGGGAGCTGGGTCCAAATCCTCTGACAAACGGGGGTGAGGACAGTGGCTGAGGACGAGATATCGAAGCTGATCGAGGAGACCGGCGCATTCGACTGCGTCGAGTGCGGCAAGTGCACCAGCGTCTGCCCCGCGGCGGTATACGACACCGAGTTCGCGCCGAGGCTGATAGTGGTCAAGGCGCAGGAGGGCATCAAGGACGACCCGATGACGAAGAAGAACATCTGGGTCTGCCTCACGTGCGAGATGTGCAACTCCATGTGCCCGTACAAGGTGAACTACACTGGGTTCATCCAAGGGTTGCGGAGCATGTACTTCCGACGGGGAGAGGTGCCCATCTGCTCCCAGGGAGGACTGGTCCACACCATGCAGAGGCTGATGGCCAAGGAGGATCTTAAGCAGAACCGGTTGGGATGGGTGGACGACGACATCAAGATATCCAAAGACAAGGGGGAGGTGCTTCTGTTCACCGGATGCGCCTACCAGCTCGGCACGATATTCGATGATCGAGCGGCCTTCTTGAGGGATGTCCCCAAATCTGCGGTCAAGATACTCAACGCCGCCGGGGTGACCCCAGTGGTGCTAGAGGACGAGGTATGCTGCGGCCATGACCTGTTATGGGTCGGCGACGAGGACAGCTTCCTCAAGCTGATGGACAAGAACATCGAGAGGATCAAGGCCACCGGCGTGAAGAAGGTGGTCTTCACCTGCCCCGAGTGCTTCCGCACATTCGATGTAGATTACCAGGACTTCTCCGAGGATCTGCCTTTCGAGATGGTACACATTTCCGAGTTCGTGAAGGATGCAATCGACGACGGAAAGTTGAAGCTCCGTAACATTGACAAAAAGGTCACATATCACGATTCGTGTCGCCTGGGCAAGCACATGGGGATTTACGATCCCCCGAGAGAGGTGCTTTCGGCGGTTCCTGGCCTTGAGATGATCGAAATGGAGCGCTCCAGGGAAAAGGCCACCTGTTGCGGCGTCAACGCATGGGCAAACTGCGAGGAGAACGGGAAGAAGATGCAGATCGACAGGTTGAAGGAGGCAAAGGGAACGGGTGCGGAGAGCATGCTGACCTTCTGCCCAAAGTGCGAGATCCACTTCAGGTGCGCAACTCACAACAAGGTCCCCGTTCCCATAGAGGATGTGGACATAGAGGTAGAGGACTTTACAAACCTGATTGCCAAAGCCCTCGAGGACGGAGAGTAATAGGATGAAGGACGAAATCAAGAGCAAGAAGGATTCAAAATCTGGCAAGAGCGATGAGGCACTGAGGCGGTACCTCATGCTCGAGCTTTCGTGCAACGGCCAGCAGTGCTCACCGTGCACTTATCCGAACTGCCAGAGGTTTATCAGAGAGAAGAAGCACATCAAGGGAATGAAGACCAAGGTAATGGAGGTCAAGAAACCGGAAGTCGAAATTCGTCACGAAAGGCAGAAAACCACGGCGGATCGCTACGTCCTCGTCGAGCTCGCCTGCACCAAGGCGAAGTGCTCTCCATGCACATACCCCAACTGCCAGCGCTTCACCAGAGGCTCGAAGCAGGTATTCAAGAAGAAAGGCGTTACCTTCAAGGTGACGGAGCTGAAGGGGGACAAGCAGGTTCAGCAGCTGATAGATAAAGAGGGTAAGAAGTTAACTGAGAAGAGCGTAACGGAAACCGTATGACGGAATTCGTCATTAATATTATATAATTTGGACGAAAAAATGTCGATTGGCGTCGAAAAAGATAGGCTATAATAGCCGAAGGTGAATACCGGATGAACCAAATTAGACAGGAATCGGAATTCGCAATCGCATTTGGACGCAATCTGATAGATAAACTTATGGGGTGAACTCATGGAGAAGGCTGTATTGGTTATCGGTGGAGGCATAGCCGGAATTCAGGCATCTCTCGACTTAGCCGATAAGGGAATACCCGTGCATCTGGTGGAGAAATCGCCCAGCATTGGCGGAAGGATGGCGCAGCTCGACAAGACCTTTCCTACTAACGACTGCTCTATCTGCATTCTCGCACCGAAGATGGCGGATTGCTTTGGACATCCGAACATCAATGTGATGACCTACTCGGAGGTCAAGGAAGTATCTGGCAAGGCCGGCGACTTCACGGTGAAGATCCTGAAGAAATCGAGGTTCGTCGACGAGACGAAGTGTACTGGCTGCTGCGAATGCATCGAGAAGTGTCCCACCAAGGTGCCCAACGAATGGGAACAGAACTTGGGCGTGAGAAGGGCGATATACATACCATTCATGCAGGCGGTCCCAAGGGTCGTCACGATCGACAGGGACGTCTGTAGGAAGCTCACGGAGGACAAGTGCGGGGTATGCGCCAAGGTCTGCAAGAGAGAGGCGATCGACTACGAGATGAAGGACCAGGAGGGCGAGATCAATGTCAGCGCGATCGTTGTCGCGACCGGATACGACCTGTGGGACCCATCGGTCGCGCCAGAGTACGGCTACGGGAAGTATCCGAACGTGTTCACCGCAATGGAGTACGAGCGGATGATCAACGCTGCCGGACCCACTGGCGGGCACATCAAGCGAAGATCTGATGGTGAGCACCCGAAGAAAATGGCTTTCATCCAGTGCGTGGGCTCGAGGAACCCGCAGATGGGACACCCCTACTGCTGTGCGGTCTGCTGCATGTTCTCCGTCAAGGAGTCGATGCTTGCAAGGGAGCACTACGACGATATTGAGTCTACTATATTCTATAAGGACCTCAGAACCTGCTCGAAGAACTTCTACGAGTATACCGAGCGCGCGAGAAACGACTACGGCGTCAGGACCATCAACTCGGACGGCACGGTCAAGGAGAACCCGGAGAACAAGAACCCGATCGTCGTGTACGATGTCGGCGGGAGGCCAGTCGAGGAGGAGTTCGATATCGTCGTGCTCGCGAGCACGCTCATCCCGAGGAAGGACGCTGCCGATATGGCCAAGATGCTCGGCATCAAGGCAGACGAGTGGGGATTCTACACGAGCCCTGACAGAGTCATGAACCCTGGGGAGACGAACGTCTCGGGAATTTTCGTGGCCGGCTACTGCGCGGGACCGGCGGACATACCGGAGTCCGTGGCGCAGGGATCCGGAGTCGCCGCCAAGGCGTTTGAGGTATTGGCGGGGAGCGAGAGGTGATCACAGATGGAGAATGACAAGTCAAATGAGGAACTGCGCGTCGGCGTGTTCGTATGCCACTGCGGAACCAACATCGGCGGCTTCGTCGATGTCCCGTCGGTCGCGGAGTACGCAAAGACTCTGCCAGGCGTCGTGTTCGCGATGGACAACCTTTACACCTGCGCCGAGGACGGACTGGCCGCGATCAAGAACGCGATCAAGGAGCACAAGCTGAACAGGGTAGTGGTCGCATCTTGCACCCCGAGAACTCACGCCCCGCTCTTCCAGGCGACCGTCGAGGAGGCGGGCCTGAACAAGTACCTGTTCACATTCGTCAACATCCGGGAGCACTGCTCCTGGGTGCACATGAAGGAGAAGGAGAAAGCAACCGAGAAGGCGAGGGACCTCGTCAGGATGGGCGTTGCCAGAGTCAAGCTGCTCTCGCCCCAGGAGGAGCCGAGGATACCGGTGGAGAAGAGCGCACTCGTTATCGGCGGCGGGGTGGCGGGCATGACGGCCGCGCACTCGCTGGCCAAGATGGGTTTCCCGGTGCACCTGGTGGAGAAGGAGAAGGAGCTCGGCGGGTTCGTCAGGAACCTGAACAATCTGTACGTGACGACCAAGGACGCGACCGAGACCATAATGCCACTTATAGAGAAGGTGAAATCTCATCCGAACATCAAGGTCTACCTCAACTCGAAGGTGAGCAACGTTCACGGGTTCATCGGCAACTTCGATGTCAAGATCAAACCGAACGACAAGGACGAGGAGGTCGAGCATAAGGTCGGCTCGATCATAGTCGCGACCGGAGCCATAGAGTACACCAAGGAGGCGCTCTACGGTTACAACGTTTACAAGAACGTCGTGACACTGACCGAGTTCGAGATAATGTGCAAGAACAAGACCCTCCCGAAGGTGAAGAACGTCGCATTCATACAGTGTGCGGGATCCCGCGGGCAGGACGTTAGCTACTGCTCCAGGATATGCTGCAATGTCGCGATCAAGAACGCGATCAACATCGTCGACAACTACGACAACCTCCTCGGAATCGCCGAGCAGACCGGCAAGGCGGTCGAGGAGGTTCCCGTCGAGCCGAAGGCGCCCACGGAGGTGCTGGAGAGGAGGAGGAGGCGCTCCTCCCGAGGCAGGGGACGGGAAGACGAGGAGGTCGCTGAAGAGGTCAAGCGCGGCCCGGGCGAGAGGATCGAGGTCACCATATTCAACCGGGACATCATGAGCTACGGGATAGCCCACGAGCTCTACTTCAACAAGGCCAGGGAGAAGCGTGTAAGGTTCGTCAGGTATAAGCCTGACAGGAGGCCCGAGGTCATCATGGACGGGGACAAGCTGATGATCAAGTACTTCCACGAGACGCTCGCCGTCGAGAGGGAGATGCCCGTGGACCTCGTGATACTGTCCACGCCTCTGATAGCCCAGCCGGACGCGGAGGATATATCGAGGCTTCTGAAGGTTCCCTGCGGACAGGATGGGTTCTTCCTGGAGGCGCATGTGAAGCTCAGGCCGGTAGACTTCGCCACGGACGGCGTGTTCGTCTGCGGCACCGCAAGGGGTCCGGCAGACATTACCGAATCGATCGAGCAAGCCGAGGCGGCCGCGTCACGCGCGGCAACCCCGCTGGCGGCCGGATACGTCCAGGCCGAGGCGATCATGGCCCATGTGGACCAGGAGATATGCAGTGGCTGCGGCACCTGCATAGACGTCTGTCCGTACGGGGCGATCACGAAGAACGAGGAAGGGCTGGCCGAGGTCGTCGCGGCTGCGTGCAAGGGATGCGGCTGCTGCGGTGCGTCATGCCCCGAGAACGCGATTTCCATGACCAACTACACGGACGAGCAGCTGATGGCTGAGGCACTCGCCGCCCTGAAGGAGGCGATCTGAGATGGCAGAGGATTTCGAACCGAAGATCGTCGGTTTCCTATGCAACTGGTGCTCGTATGCAGGGGCGGACCTGTGCGGTGTCAGCCGATACCAGTACCCGACGAACATCCGTGTCGTGAGGGTCATGTGCAGCACACGGATAAGCCCGCATATGGTGCTCAGGATACTCAGAGAGGGGGCCGACGGGGTTATACTCGGAGGCTGCCACATCGGCGATTGCCACTACATAAGCGGCAACTACTACACCGAGAGGCGGTTCGAGATGATGGAGAAGATGATCGAGCTGGCCGGGCTCGAACCCGAGAGGATAAGGCTCGAATGGGTCTCCGCATCGGAGGGCGAGAGGTTCTCCAAGGTAGTCAGCGACTTCGTCTCCCAGATCAAGAAGCTGGGACCGTCACCGGTGAGGAATAAACCGGAGGTTGCGAAGAAGCTCGAAGGCGCCGAGAACGCGTCGAAGTCGTTCAGGATGAAGGCGCTCGTCTCGAAGGAGTACAACCTGCTGACGAAGGAGAATGTATACGAAGAGATGCTCGATCCCGAGAGGCTCAGGAATCTCATAGAGCAGGCAGCCAACGACGAATACGAGCGGTCGCTCATACTGACGCTCACGCAGGACAAGAGCCTGTCCGTGAAGGACCTATCCAAGATCATCGATGTGCCCACAGACAGGGTTTTGGAGCACATCGTCGCACTCAGGCAGAAGAATTTGATCGCGATGGAGCACCCGGACGGTTTCACTCCGACCTACCACGCGATAATAATCGGAGGTGAGTAAGATGGCCGAGGGAAAGCCAGTTGGTTCTGTAATGGTCGTCGGGGGCGGCGTATCGGGAATTCAGTCCGCACTCGACCTCGCAGATTCAGGATACAAAGTATATCTAGTGGACCGAAGGCCCAGCATCGGGGGGACGATGGCGCAGCTCGACAAGACCTTTCCTACTAACGACTGCTCCATGTGCATTCTCGCCCCCAAGCTCGTCGCCTGCGGACGTCACCACAACATCGAGCTGATAACGAACGCGGAAGTGTCGATCGTCGACGGTGATGCCGGCAACTTCAGGGTCACGCTGAAGAAGAAGGCGCTCATGGTGAACCCGGACAAGTGTACCGGGTGCGGCACCTGCGCCCAGAAGTGCCCGGTGGAGGTCGCGGACGAGTACAACGAGGCCACCAAGAAGCGTAAGGCGATCTATGTCCAGTACGCCCAGGCCGTGCCCCTGGTGTACGGGATCGACCAGGAGGCCTGTATCGGCTGCGGCATCTGCATGAACGAGTGCAGGGCCGGGTCGATAGAGTACGACCAGGTCGAGACGATCGTGGAGATCAATGCGGGCTCGATCATCCTATCTCCGGGATTCGACGAGTTCGACCCGACGCTTAAGCCGGAGTACGGCTACGGCAGGTTCAAGAACGTCGTCTCGAGCATTGAGTTCGAGAGGCAGCTCAGCGCCACGGGACCGTATTTCGGGACTGTGCTGAGGCCATCCGACGGCGACATACCGAAGAAGATCGCGTTCATACAGTGCGTCGGTTCCAGGGACAAGAAGATCGGGAACGAATACTGCTCTTCCGTCTGCTGCATGTACTCGATCAAGGAAGCTATAATCGCCAAGGAGCACACCGCCGGCGTCGAGCCCGCGATATTCTACATGGACATGCGCGCCTTCGGCAAGCAGTTCGAGGAGTACTACAACAAGGCGAAGGGCGAGCAAGGCATACGCTTCATCAGGTCCAGGGTCGCGAGCGTCTCGGAGGACCCGAAGACCAAGGACCTCATACTCAAGTACGTCGAGAAGGAGGAACCGAAGGAAGAGGTCTTCAACATGGTGGTTCTCGCGGTCGGCTTCAGGCCGCCCATGAGCTCCTCTGCGCTGAGCAAGGTGCTCAAGTTCAACCTCAACACGGACGGATTCTGCGATACGAAGATCTTCTCGCCGGTAGATACGACGAGGGCAGGCATTTACGTCAGCGGCGCCTACTCCGCCCCGAAGGACATCCCGATGACCGTCGCCGAGGCTTCTGGTGCGGCGGCCAGGGCGGGATCGGTCATATCGAAGAGCAGGGGCACGATGGTAACTCCTAAGGAGTTCCCTCCGGAGAAGGACATATCGGCCGAGGAGCCGAGGATCGGCGTGTTCGTCTGCCACTGCGGGATCAACATCGGCGGGGTGGTCGACGTGCCGGCAGTGACGGAGTACGCGAAGACGCTGCCTAACGTGAAGTTCGCGACAAACAACCTCTACACCTGCTCCCAGGACACCCAGGAAAAGATCAAGGAGATCGTCGAAGAGCACAAGCTGAACCGCGTACTGGTTGCATCTTGCACCCCGAGAACGCACGAGCCGCTCTTTCAGAACACGATCCGGGAGGCGGGCCTGAACCCGTACCTGTTCGAGATGGCGAACATTCGGGACCAGTGCTCCTGGATACACATGCACGAGCCCGAGAAGGCGACGGAGAAGGCGAAGGACCTGATCCGCATGTCGGTCGCGAAGGCCGCGCTGCTCGAACCCCTGGAGAAGCTTGAGATACCGGTCAACCCGTCCGCGCTGGTGATCGGCGGCGGAATCGCGGGTATGACAGCGGCGCTCGAGCTCGCGAGGCAGGACTTCCAGGTATACCTGGTCGAGAAGGAGAAGGAGCTCGGCGGGATGCTGAAGCTGCTGCACTTCATGCCCGAGAAGGGCACCGACCCGCAGCAGATGCTCAAGAAGCTGGTATCCGAGGTCGAGGCGAACCAGAAGATCAAAATATTCAAGGGAACGACCGTCATGAACATCGACGGATACGTCGGCAACTTCAAGACCAAGCTCGGCTCGGGCGACGAGTTCGAGCACGGGGTCGTTATCGTGGCCAGCGGTGCGATGGAGCACAAGCCCAGGGAGTTCCTCTACGGGCACGACGACAAGGTGATGACGCTCCTCGAGTTCGAGCAGAAGCTCGCCAAGGGGGATGTCAAGGGCGACAATTTCGTGTTCATCCAGTGCGTCGGCTCCAGGAGCGAGGAATACCCGAACTGCAGCCGTGTCTGCTGCACGAGCACGATGACCAACGCGATCAAGATTATGGAAAAGAACCCGAGCGCAAATGTGTACGTCTTGTACAGGGATATCCGGACCTACGGCTTCCGCGAGAAATGGTATCTCGAGGCGGCGGACAAGGGCGTCAAGTTCATACGCTTCGCCGACGGGGACAAGCCCAAGGTGGAGCACCACGACGGCAAGATAACCGTCCATGTTAAGGAGGACGACACCGACACCACCTTCCTATTCCACCCGGACAATCTGATCCTCGCATCGGGCACGAGGTGTAACCCGGACAACGAGACCATCGGACCTATGCTCAAGGTGCCCCTGACCAAGGACGGATTCTACCTCGAGACACACATGAAGCTCAGGCCAGTCGACTTCGCGACCGAGGGCGTGTTCCTCGCGGGGACAGCGCACGGACCGAAGTTCGTCGACGAGAGCATATCTCAGGCGCTCGGGGCGGTCGCCCGCGCGATAACGATACTTTCGAAGGACATGCTTGAGGCTGAGGGCATAGTCGCAGTGGTCGACGAGGACATATGCGATGGATGCGGCATCTGCCAGCCCATCTGCGAGTACAAGGCGATCGAAATCGGTCCGCACCCGAAGGATCCCGAGAAGAAGTTCGCGGTGATCAACATCGGGCTCTGCAAGGGCTGTGGCGCATGCGTTGGTGCATGCCCGGCAGGAGCGCTCTCGCAGAAGGGATTCACCGACGACCAGATCGTGGCGATGATAGACGCCGCCCTCGAAGAGGAGGTGAAATAGATGAGCAATGTCGAACTCAAGAGCGAACCGCAATCCGGGACGGAGGCCGCAGGATCTGGAAGCTGGGAGCCGAAAATTCTCATCTTCTGCTGCAACTGGTGCTCATACGCGGGGGCGGACCTCGCGGGAGTCAGCAGGCTGCAGATGCCGACCAACTTCCGCGTGATCAGGGTGATGTGCTCGGCGCGCGTGGACCCAGAATTCGTGCTGAGGGCGTTCCAGAAGGGCGCGGACGGTATAATCGTTGCCGGATGCCATCCGGCGGACTGCCACTACATCGGGGGCAATTACAGGACGAGACGCAGGATAGCGCTTCTCAGGATGCTACTTAAGCAGTTCGGACTGAACAAGGACCGTCTCAAGCTGGAGTGGATCTCCGCAGGAGAGGGCGAGAAGTTCCAGCAGACGGTCGTGGAATTCGTGAACAGCATCAAGGAGATGGGACCGAGCCCCGTCACCGAGCTCGTAGTCGGAGGCCGATCGTTTTGACAACCGTTGATATTAAGCTGAAGGCCGCGAAGATGACCCTCGATGGCGAGCGCATCCGGTGGCTGATCGGAAAGCAGGAGAAGCTTACGGAGGAGCAGAACGTCTTCGGGGAGCAGCTGGCGAAGAACAGGTACCAGTACATCCTCTGGAAGGCGGCGCTGACTGAGTACAAACGCAACCTGATTCTCTCGAATCTGGAGACGGGGAGGTCAGTACACGAGCTTCACGATATCACCGGGATACCGAAACCCGAGATTGTCGAGAACATAATCGCCCTGCTCAAATGGAGGAAGATAGAGCAGGTCGGAATGGAGGGCAGGAGCCCGAAATACAAAGCTGTCGATTCTGAGAATGATGAAGACGAAGGGAGAGGTGAGAACTAATGGCTGCAGCCGACGAGAAGATCAAGATAGCCCTTTACTGGGGTGCCGGATGCGGTGGATGCGACGTCGCCGTCCTGGACATTGACGCGGCGATATTGGATTTGGCCGCGATTGCGGATGTCACGCTTTGGCCGATCGGCTTCGACACGAAGTACGAGGACATCGAGAAGATGCCGGACAAGAGCATCATGATATCGTTCTATAACGGCGCTATCAGAAACGAGGAGAACGAGCATATTGCGCGTTTGCTAAGACAGAAATCACAGGTCATGATATCGTTCGGGTCCTGCGCTTGCTTCGGCGGAACACCCGGACTAGGAAACGTCACGAACAAGAAAGAGATACTTGATTTAGTCTACAAGGGGTTGCCGTCGAACGATAATCCGGAAGGTATAATTCCCCTGCCGAAGGTCAAAGTGCCCGAGGGAGAGCTTACACTTCCAGACTTATACGACGATGTGATGACGCTGGAAGACGTAGTCGATGTGGATCTGTTCATGCCGGGCTGTCCTCCGACGGTCGAACTGATATCCGTGGCGATCAACGCCGTTGCGAATCACGTGAAGAACGGAACGCCCCTTCCGCCGAAGGGCGCGGTGATCGCTTCCGACAAGACTCTCTGCGATGAGTGCCCGAAGGAGCGGGTCGAGAAGGGCAGAAACATCGAGAAGATTTACCAATCCTACGAGATTATGCCCGACCAGAACAAGTGCCTGATCGACCAGGGCATCATCTGCATGGGTCCGGCAACGAGGGCTGGCTGCGGAGCCATGTGCCCGAACGCCAACATGCCGTGCAGGGGATGCATGGGCCCGACCAAGGCCGTCCTGGACCAGGGAGGCAGCATGCTTTCAGCCCTGGCATCTGTGTTCAACATAAGGGATGACGAGAGCCAGATAGACGAGATAGAGATAGAGAAGCTGCTCGATCAGATAAAGGACCCACTGGGAACATTCTACGCCTTCACGCTTCCGAAGTCCCTGCTGAGGAGAACCTTCACGGAGAAGAAGAAAGCGAAGGAGTAGAAAATTGGTAGATACCGAATAAATGATAATGTATGGATAACATCGTTAATATGAACTAAGGGGGTAAGAAGAATATGGCGCCTGAACCGATCATATCGGATGAGAAGAAGAAGACCGATAAGAAGAAGATCACGATTGACCCCATAACCAGATTGGAAGGACATGGCAAGATCGAGATATTCCTGGACGAGAACGGTGACTGCTCGAACGCGTACTGGCAGGTACCGGAACTCAGGGGCTTCGAGCGCTTCTGCATGGGAAGGCACGTGAGCGAGCTTCCGGTCCTCACGAACAGACTTTGCGGCGTATGTCCGGCAGCGCACCACATCGCATCTACACTCGCACTGGATGCGGTATTCAACGCGGAGACGACCGAAACCGCTCACAACCTTCGAGACCTGTTCTACATGGGGCAGTACACACACAGCCATATCGCCCACTTCTACGCGCTCGCGGCTGCGGACTTCGTGCTAGGGCCGGCCGCACCGAAGGAGAAGAGGAATATACTCGGGGTGGTGGAGGCGGTCGGCGTAGAGATAGGGTCGGAGGTCATCAAGCACAGACACTACGGCCAGAAGATACAGGAGATGATAGGCGGAAGGGCAACCCACCCCGTGTTCGGCATCCCGGGAGGAGTATCCAAACCGATCAAGGAGGAGGAGCGGCAGGAGATCCTGAAAATGGGCGAATCGTGCATCGGGTTCGCGAAATTCTCACTTCAGCTCTTCGAGGACGTGGTACTTAAGAACAAGGCGTACATGGACATCGTCCTTAACCCCGCGGTCTACTATCTTGAAACCAACTACATGGGATTGGTCGACGACAACGACAAGACTAACTTCTACAAGGGCAAGGTAAGGGTAGTCGACCCGACCGGCAAGGAGCTCGCCAAGTTCGCGCCATCGGAGTACCTCAATTACATAGCCGAACACATCGAGCCTTGGACATACATGAAGATGCCGTACTTCAAACCGATTGGCTGGAAAGGCCTCGTCGATGGAGCATCGAGCGGGATATACAGGGTAGGGCCGCTCGGAAGACTGAACGCATCGAAGGGAATGGCGACTCCGCTGGCTCAGGAGGCGTACGACGCGATGTACGGGACCTTTAGGGACCTCGGCGTCAAGGGACCGGTTCACAACAGCCTTGCATTCCACTGGGCGAGACTTATAGAGCTCATGCAGGCCGCGGAGCGCATTGTCGAGCTGGCCTCGGACAAGGATATCACGAGCAGCGATGTCAGGGGGAAGATCGACACGCCGAACGAGGGCGTCGGCATCACGGAGGCCCCTAGAGGCACGCTGATCCACCACTACAAGAGCGATTCCGATGGTCTATGCGAGTCCATCAACATGATCGTAGCTACGACGAATAACAACGCGGCCATATGCACCGATGTGAAGAGGACCGCGCAGAGCCTGATCAAGAACGGAGAGGTATCGAATGGGCTGCTCAACATGGTCGAGATGACTTTCAGGTGCTACGACCCGTGCAATTCATGCGGAACGCACATACTGCCGAACGGGCAGCGGGCCCTTGAGATCAACATCAGGGATCATAAGGGGAAGACCGTCAAGCTGCTCAGAAACTTCTGAGTCCTGAGTTCATAGGCTTGTAGAGGATCCCCGGAAAAAACCTTTTAACCGATTTCTTAGATTTCATAAGGCCAGGATGATCTGTATGTCGAGGAAAAAATTGCTGGTTCTGGGCATAGGCAACCCCATACTCTCCGATGACGCGGTTGGCATCCTCGCCGCCAGGGAGATACGGAATAGGAATATCCCTGGAGTCGATGTCGAGGAGCTGTCTGCGAGCGGCATCGAGGTAATGGAGGTCATGCTCGACAGGGAAAAAGTCGTGATAGTGGATGCGATAATGCTCCCGGATGGACATCCTGGAGATGTTTTCATTTTAAGGGAGGAGGACTTCCTAAAGACGGTTCACGCCTCCTCGCCCCACGGAATTAACTTGCCCACGGCTATAGCGCTGGGTCGACAGACTGCCCCTGGTCGAATGCCGGGCGAGATCGTATTCATCGCCATGCAGGTCGAGAATATCGATACCTTTTCCGAGACCCTTTCGCCAAGGATTGAGAGTAAGATCACGGGGTTGGTCGACACTGTTGAAGGGGAACTGAGGAAGGGCTCAAATAAATAATACAATTGTGATTTTTTCCAGAAAACAGAGGTTTATTTAGCCACCGATGGCGGAAAATATGCGCACTTTTTTTCGACTGGCACATATAAAATAAATTGCCGAGAGTTTATATACTACTCAGTAATCACTCTTAGTCGGAAACTGCAGTGAGGCCATTCATCGTTATGAGTTGCATCTCTTCGAAAGTTTCCTGAGGCATGATCGTATCGGTGTGCTAAGGTATTGCTGCTATGGGAGTTTCTCCCGCTCAGCCTTCGGACAACGGCGAGGCGGGCATAATATTCTATTAGGTAAAGTAATGAAAGAGAAGGAGGGTTAGGTCTTGCGAGTTCTGAAGCTTCGAAAGAAGGACCTTAAGAAGATGCTCGAGAAGATATCGAGCTTCGGAGAACTTTGGGCGCCCGTGAAGAAGGGGGATAAGTTCGCCTTTCAGAAAATCGACAACCTGAACGATGTCGATCCAAATGCTGGGAGGACCATTCTGCCCCTGAAGAAGTTCATGGTACCACCGAGATTCTCCATGTTCAGGTACGATAAGGACGGATATCACGAACAACTGGGAGAAGTCACGGACCGCGTCGTTTTCGGCGCGCATGCCTGCGACATAAACGGTCTGTTGATCCTCGACAAGGTATTCGCGGAGGAGTTCTCCGATCCGTACTACATCGAGAGAAGGAAGAGGACGGCGATCATCGGCGTATCCTGCGTGCCGGACGAGTTCTGTTTCTGCAAGGAGACGAACACTGACACGGTCGATGAGGGATACGACCTGTTCTTCAGCGAGCTAGGGGACGACTTCCTGGTCTGGGTAGGGTCCAGCAAGGGGGACGATATGGTCCGCGCCGCGGAGGAACTGTTCGACGAGAACATCTCGGTCAAGGACATCCAGAAGTTCATCGAGTGGAAGAAGTGGAGGGAAACCCAGTTCAAGATGGACATCGACCTCACAGCTATGCCGGACATATTCGAGCTGAAGATAGATGACAAGGTCTGGGAGAAGATAGGCGAGAAATGCCTCGCCTGCGGCAGCTGCTCGATGGTTTGCCCGACCTGCAACTGCTTCAATGTGACGGATACCGTGGCTCTTGGCAAAATGGAGGGAACCCGAGACCGCTGCTGGGACGCATGTACTCTGCACGAGTACTCGCTCGTGGCCGGTGGACACAACTTCCGCGGTTCGAGAGCCGACAGGATGAAGCTCTGGTATACTCACAAGCTGCAGGCATTCATCGGCGAGTTCGGGAAGCCGAGCTGCGTCGGCTGCGGCCGATGCATTACCACCTGCCCCGTCGACATCAATGTCAAGACGGTTGCAAAGACCCTGAGAGGAGAGGAGGTGTACTTCAAATGAACGAGGGACTCTGTGCCGATATCAAGCTTGCAAACGACTTTCAGCCGGATATGATGAGGATCGTCAGGAAGTACAACCTGACCGATGATGTCAGGTTCTTCCAGGTCAGACCGATGGAGGAGCAGAAGGCGCTGACCCTTTGCTACAACCCGGGACAGTTCATGATGGTCTCGAGGCTCGGCGTGGGAGAAGCTCCGTTCTCGATCTCGTCTACGCCGTCGCGGCCTGGATTACTGGAGTTCTGCATAAGGGAAGTCGGACAGGTAACGCAGTCCATATTCCGGCTCAACGAGAACGATTCCATCGGCGTCAGGGGGCCCTACGGAAACGGCTTCCCCATGGAGAGGCTGAAGGGGCGGGACCTGGTCATTACGATGGGTGGCCTCGGAGCCGCGCCGCTGAGATCTCTGATCCTGTACGCTCTGGACAACAGGGACGACTTCGGAGAGATATACCTGCTGCACGGGGCGAAAAAACCCGGCGAGATGCTGTTCAAAACGGAGTTCTTCGACATGATAGAGCGGAAGGACGTGAACACCATGCTCACGGTCGATGCGGACGATACGGGGAAATGGCCTGCGAAGGTCGGCCTCGTGACGACGCTCTTCAAGGACATCAAGCAGATAGATCCTGCAAACACCTTTGCGGCGATATGCGGTCCACCAGTGATGTACAAGTTCGTGATCCAGGAGCTGCTGAAGCTCAAGATTCCGAAGAACCAGATTCTGCTATCGCTCGAGAGGAGAATGAAATGCGGCATCGGAAAGTGCGGACATTGCGTGGTGAAGCACATCTACACCTGCATGGACGGCCCGGTGTTCTCATATTGGGATGTGATCAACATGAAGGAGTTGATATATTGAGCCGGATTGACTCTCGCGATTTCGAGGAGGGGAAATAAATGGCCAATCAACTTCCCAGAGTTGGCATCTACGGGCTCACCGGCTGCGCCGGCGACCAGCTCACGATAATCAACTGCGAGGACGAGATACTCGCTCTCTTCGGGGCTGCGGACATCAGATCGTTCGTGATGGCGAAGAGCGACAACACGGAGGACGAGATGGATGTGGCCTTTGTGGAGGGATCAGTATCCACTGAGGAGGACCTGAGTATGCTGAAAGACATCCGAAAGCGATCGAAGATATTGATCGCTATCGGAGGATGCGCGTCCTGCGGAGGTCCCCAGTCAGGCAGAGCACTCGAAAAGAACTGGAAGGACCGGATAAAACAGGTATACGGCAACACTAAGTTCGAGATACCGGATGCGAAAGAGCATCAGCCGCTCAGCGCACATGTGAAGGTTGACGGCGTTATACCCGGCTGCCCGATAGACAAGGGAGAGTTCCTCAGGGCAGTCTCGAGGATCGTCAACGGTGACATGCCGATCGCGTACAAGTATCCGGTCTGCGTTGAGTGCAAGTACAACGAGAACGAGTGTCTTCTGCTCAAGGGCATTCCGTGCATCGGACCATTGACGGCCGCGGGATGCGACTCCGTTTGCGTCAACCACAACATACCGTGCGTCGGATGCAGGGGACCGGTCATCGAGGCGAACGTGGCCAGCGAATACAAGCTACTGCTGGAAAAGAAGTTCTCCAAGGAGGATATAGTGAACAGAGCGATGATGTTCGGCGGTGTCAAAATGGCTGAACTTCTCGAGAATCTGAAGGGGGCGAAGAAATGAAGAAGATAAGGGTAGACCATCTATCCCGGGTCGAAGGACACGGCGCAATCACCGTGGAGATCGAGGGAAAGAAGGTCAAGGACGTCAAATTCGAGATCCTCGAGGGGCCGAGGCTGTTCGAGACACTGACGATCGGAAAGCTCCCTGAGGAGAACGTGAGCGTTGTTCCTAGGATTTGCGCCATCTGCACGCTGTCTCACAAGAATGCGTCGCTGCGCGGAGTGGAGAAATGCCTTGGGATAGAGGTCCCGCAAAAGGTCGCGCTCATGAGAGAGCTGATGATGCTCGGGGAGAACGTCGAGAGCAACGCCCTGCACGTCTACCTGCTGGCATTGCCCGATATACTGGGCTATCCAAACGCGATCGCGATGGTGGACAAGTACGCCGAAGCCGTCACCGAAGGGCTCACACTGAAGAAGTTCGGGAACAGGATCATGGAGATAACTGCCGCCAGAGCAACCCACGGAGAGAACCCAATAATTGGAGGTTTCGGCAGATATCCGAGCAAAGAGGATCTCCTCGAGCTCAAGGATACGGCAATCAAACTATTACCCGCGGCCAACAAGGTCGTCGAACTGCTGGGACCGATGGACTTCAAGTACTCGGAGGATGAGAAGACTACATTCGCGTGCGTGAACCCCCCGAAGAACGAGTTCGGATACGTTGCCGACAGCATAATACTGTCCGACGGTAAGGTCTTCGATGCGGAGGAATACACCAAGGTAACGAACGAGAAGATCGTTCCGCACAGCTATGCGAAGAGGTCGAGCTACAAGGGAGCGCCGTACACTGTCGGTGCCATTGCGAGGATGAACAACCTCGGCGACCGGCTGAAGGGGCAGGCAGGCAAGTACTACAAGAAATTCAGCAACGACCGGTGGCTAACCAACCCGCTTTACAACAATGTGGCACAGGCGATAGAGCTGGTGTACGACCTCGAGCTGCTGCCCGGGCTCGTGGACAAGATCCTCAAGCTGAAGGACCCGGAGATCGTGAAGCCGAACAGACAGACGGGGAAGGGCACTGGAGCCGTAGAGGCACCCCGGGGTACGCTGTACCACAGCTATGAGATCAAGGACGGACGCATGTCCAAGGTAGACATCATCACGCCCACCGCGCAGAACCTGGACGACTCCGAAAGATACCTTCGAAAAACGGCGCAGAAGATGCTTGAGAAGGGAAAGAAGGACGACGAGATCAAGAGACACATGGAGATCATCGCGAGAGCCTACGACCCGTGCATCAGCTGTTCTGCACATCTCGTCAAATTAGTGAGAAGGTAAATGGTTATCGAGGAGACACTCGAACGGCTATCACAAATCTCCGGTGGCCGTCGGACTGCTTTCATAGGTCTGGGTAACCGCGAAAGAGGCGACGACGCCCTCGGCCTGAGATTCGTAGAGGATCTCAGGCACCTAAACCCCAATCTGTTTCTATCGGAAGAAGAGGGAGTCGAATCGATAATCCTCGAATTGATCGAGAACGACTCGGTTGACACCGTTATCTTCGTCGATTCATGCGATATCGGATCGAATCCCGGAGATGCGATGATAGTAACTGCCGATGGACTGGACCCCGGTATTTTATCGACACACAAGGTTCCGCTGCAGCTGCTAATGGCATTGCTCGTCAAGGAGGGGAAATCCTGCTACCTGCTCGGCATGCAACCGAAGGAACTCGAATACGGAGCCGGACTTTCTGAGGAAATCGTCGAGTCACTCAGAATCATAGAAAATGCGATATCAGCCGTTTTCAAAGAATGAATCAGCAGATTCTCGGGACTGGGTCGCCTACCGGAGACTCGACGATTCTGAGACCGCCTACGGAGGTTCGCATCACGACCCCTCGATAATCACGGCTTGCCTCGCCAATGATCGCAGCGTCCCTGCCCTCATCGGTCTTTCGCAGTGCGGCAAGCACATCTTCTGCCAGATCCGGTACGACCGCGAATGCGGCCTTTCCCTCGTTTCCGATCTCCAGCGGGTCGATTCCGAGCATCTCACAGGCAGAAACGACAGGCTCCTTCAGGGGAACATCGTCCTCCTCCAAGATTATCCCGACCTTGGATTTCTGAGACCACTCGTTGAGCAGATTAGATAGCCCTCCTCTTGTGGGATCCTTCATCGCAGATATCCCTCCGACCCGCAGAGCTTCACGTATCATGTGATTCAGCGGCTGGGCATCGGTCTTCACCTGCGTCTCGAACCCGTAACCTTCCCTGAACGAGAGCAAAGCGATGCCGTGATCGCCCAGAGTACCACTTATGATGATCTTGTCGCCTGGCGCCACTGCCGAATCGTTCGGCCACCTCTGCGCGAATTCCCTCCTGGCACATATCGCCTCGATGTTCGAGTCGAGCAGGTCAGAGCGCCTTCCTATCCCGGAAGTGTTGATGAACATCCCCTCAAGAGCGGTTTTTTCCACGACCTTTGTGTCGCCTGTGACCACCGGAACGCCCGCCCTATCTGATGCCTCCCGCATCGATTTCAGAATGACATCGAGATCTTTCAGCGAGAATCCGTCCGAGATAATCAGGGAGCATGACAGGGCGATCGGCTCGGCGCCCATCACAGAAAGATCGTTCACGGTTCCGCACACGGAAAGGGAGCCTATGTTCCCGCCTGGGAAGATGAGGGGCTTCACGGTATAGCTGTCGGTCGTGAACACGATGTCGTCGATCACGGCGCCATCATCCAGATATCCAAGAGGTATCTCCCCGGCCGAAGAGTCGAGGTTGGAAAGGACCAAACGGCAAATGAATGACTGCATCTTCTCGCCGCCGGCACCGTCAGATAGCGTTACCGTTTCTTCTTTATCCATCGTTGCTCGGACTCCGAAGCATATATTTCTAATTTTCCCGCCATGTATGCGAATTGCATCTTTCGAATTACATCACGCCAGATAGTATCCTGAACGCGACCCCTCCGACTAATATCGCAAACCCGATCTCGAACAGCGTGATCGCGGTCGCTCTTTTGATTCCGATCTCCTTGACGAGGGCGCCTACCGTGGCGACGCATGGAATGTACAGCATGACCACGAGGCTGAAGACGATCATCTGAACATCGGTCATGAACTCTCCGAGATCGGAGGTCAGGGCAACGGTGCCCAGGAGCAGGAGCGTCAGCTCCTTTCTGAGAATTCCGGATATGAGGACTATGCCCGTAACAGCCGGGAGGCCGAGCCAGGTCACCGTGACCGGGGACATGCCGTCGGATATGTAATCGAGCAGGTCTAGATATTGGAGCGATGCCAGGAACAGGCCCACAATGATAAGCAGTGGGATCGCGATGTAAATGAAATCCTTGACCCTGTGCCAGGATTGTTTCAAGACGACTTCTAACGACGGCCGCCTGAGCGGCGGCATCTCCATTATCAGTCCGGCTGGATCGCCCGGAAGGACTGAGTACGCGAGTCTCGTGAGCAGCGCTATCAGGGCAAGGTTGAACGCATAGAGCGCCACGACCCATACGAATCCGACGTAGGTTCCCACGAGGCCGAGGATGACGATAGAGGTGGCCGCGCACGGTACGAGCGTCACTGCAAAAATCGAAAGCAGACGCTCCCTGTCCGTCTCCATGATCCTGCAGCCCATGCAGGCCGGGACGTTACATGAGTATCCGAGGATCATGGGAATGAATGCCTTACCATGAAGGCCTATCCTGTGCAGTATGCTGTCCATGATGAAAGCAACCCTAGCGATGTATCCCGTGTCCTCCAGCACCGCGAGCAGTATGAAGAACGGGATCAGGTAGGGCAGGGCGATGGACAGGACCGATACGGTTCCCCCTATCAGGCCGCTCCAGATGAACTCCCCGAAGTCGGGATCGCCGAACCGGCCTATGAAATCGGGCCGAAAGCTCTCCGATGCGTCGATCATCATAGTCGCAAAGAAATCTCCAAAAGTGAAGAGAGCGTAAAATACGGAAATGGAAAGCCCCATCAAAATGAGCAGTCCGAAGACCCTGTGGGTGAGAAGGTTGTGCAGCTTCTCCTCCTTCGTCACCTCCTGCTTGCCGGAGTACTGAGATGCCCTGGACGCGATCGTGGCGGCAACGGCGAATCTGTCGGATAGCAGTATCGATGAGATACCGTCTTCCATCTCCCGCTCCAGGGCGCTTCGGATTTCCGATATCGCATTTCTGATCGCGGGAGTTGCCGAATATATATTGTCTTCGATTTCGGTGTCCCCGACGAGCAACCTTTCGGCAAGCCAGTATGAAGGATATCCCGCATTCCGAGGCAGCATCTCTTTGACACTGTCGAGCTGCGAGGCGATCCTCGGGGTGTGGTATCTTCTCTCGATCTTCTCCTCGTCCGAGCCGAGCGAGGTCAACCCGATCTTCAGAAGATCGGTGATTCCGATGCCCCTGAGCCCGGAAGATGGCACCACTGGCACTCCCAGCTCTTCTTCGAGATTATCCGAGTCGATGACGAGCCCCTGCTTCTCTGCCCTGTCGATCTGGTTCAGGCACACGACGATCGGAATGCCGAGCATGAGAAGCTCAATGGTCAGCGCGAGGTTTCTCTCCAGAGAGGTCGAGTCAACGACGTTTATGATCAGGTCCGGCTTTCGGCCGAGAAGGAATTCCCGGACCTCCCGTTCCTCTCCGATATCTGAAGATATGGAATATGTGCCTGGCAGGTCGATTATGTCCAGATCGTGACCCTCGAAGATCAGCTTTCCGCTGAGTAGGCCGACCGTCTTGCCGGGCCAGTTACCGATTATCTGGTGAGCGCCCGTAAGCTGGTTGAATATCACACTCTTCCCGACATTCGGATTCCCAACGAGCGCTACGGTTATAGTTTCCGCTGACGACTTTCTGTAATTTGAGGCGTCAGATTTTCCCCTGACTGCGCCCGCGCAGCTCTCGCAGCCCATTGTTCACACTCCGAATCATTGTACGAAAATCTTCTTGGCAACACCGCGTCCGAGCGCTACCTTGCATCCCCTGACAGAGATTTCAACAGGGCCGGAGAATGGGGAGCTCTTCTGAAGGCTTATCTGGGCCCCCTTAGTGAGGCCCATGCTGTTCAATCGTTGGACGATTGACCGCCCTCCCCTTATGAATTGAATAGTCGCTTTCTCGCCCGCTCCCAGTTCGGTCAAAGGCTTCAGGGATTTACGTTCCTTTTGCTTCACAATATCGGCCAACGCCTGATCCTTGCATTCGACACAGCTCTTGACATCCAGACCGCAGGGCGGAATACTCTGGCTGTCGTCCGAGCAGGTGTCAGGATGGTTCAAAATCCTGCAGAGTGCGACCTCGGCCTCATCGGAAAGTTTGTGCTCCATTTCGCAGGCTTGTTCATGGACCTTTGAAGATTCGAGGCCGAGCATGTCCGAGAGGAACCGTTCCAGCAACCTGTGTTTGCGCCGTATCTTTGTGGCGATCACAAGCCCTTCCTCCGTCAGCGTCGTCCCGTGATACGGTTCGTACTTTACAAGTCCGTCAGAAGCGAGCTTCTGAAGGCTCTCCGTGACCGTTGCTGGAGCGAGCTCCATCTTCTTGGATAATTCCGTCGTTTTGACCGGCTTCCCGTCCTCCGACAGGGAGAGTATCGTCTTCAAATACTGCTCTACTACCTCTTTCTTCACGAGGTACACCTAAGAAGAGGTTATTTATCAATTTTTCGGTGCACCTAAAAATGTATGGGCTTATTCCATCCTCAGTATGTCCCTTGTCGGATCTGGGACATTGGGCCTCTCTGGCATTGGCACCGATCCGGGCGGAATCTTCCGTGCTGGGGTGGATCTGAGTGACGCCATTCCGAGGCGGACCAGATTGACTACGGCTCCCTCGAAGGTGCTGTAAAACCCGGAACTGACCAGCTCTTCCACCTCCGAAACGAGATCCGGAGGTAGCTCTACGCTCCTATTCGTCATAATAATAATATGTGCTCCCAATATTGATAAAGCTGTCTGAGTGGTTTATGAGAGAGACGGTATATTCGAAAGACGATCCATTCGGTGAGGTGCCGATGAAAGAAGCGATGTTCTATCTGCCAACCGGAAAGGAAAAAGGTGTTAAATGCCTCCTCTGCAGGCACGAATGCATCATATCCACCGGAAAGAGAGGCATATGCCAGGTTAGAGAGAACGTCGATAGCAGGCTATATTCCCTCAACTACGGAAAGGCGATATCGCGCGCCGTGGACCCGATCGAGAAGAAACCGCTTTTCCACTTCCACCCCGGCACCATCAGTCTATCCGTTGCGACAGTGGGCTGCAACTTCAGATGCCTTCACTGCCAAAACTACTCGATTTCACAAATGGTCCGGGATTTCGGAAAGATACCGGGCGACGATGTGCCGCCGGAGGAGATCGTCATGTTGGCCAAGCGAAGGGGGTGCGACAGCATCTCATATACATACACGGAACCCACCATGTTCTATGAGTATGCATATGACATCGCGCGCATTGCAAAACGGGAGGGGCTTTCCAATGTGTTCGTGACAAACGGATACATCGGCGAGGATGCGCTCAGGCAGATGGCGCCTTTCCTTGACGCCGCCAACATCGACCTCAAAGCCTTCTCGGACGAGTTCTACCGTGAAATATGCGGTGCGAGGCTGAATCCCGTATTAGAGAGCATAAGGCTGTACAAAGAGCTGGGCATTTGGATAGAGATAACCACACTGCTCATCCCGGGACATAACGACTCGGAAAAGGAGATATGGGAGATTGCCAGATTCATCGCCTCAATCGATAATGGCATTCCTTGGCATGTCACGAGGTTTCACCCTACCTACAAACTCAACGACATCCAGACTACACCGGTCGATACGCTCAGGAAGGCCAGCAGGATCGGACGGGAATCGGGCCTGAAGTACGTATACGAGGGCAACGTGCCGGGGGAGGAGCGCGAAAACACCCATTGCCCCTCCTGTGGTAAACTGCTCATAAGGCGGTTTGGGTTCGAAATCGTGGAGAATCGGTTGAGAAATGGTGCATGCCCAGACTGCGGCTCGGAGATAGACGGTGTATTTTGATCTGTACCACGTCACACACGTTATGCAGAAACGTTATGCAGAAAAATAACATAGTTTATGGATATAACAGAAAGAGTGTCGGCAGGAAAAGAATCTTATAGGGGTGTCCGATAGCTATTTCGTTAACACGATGATTATAGGTCGTTAATAAAAGCCATCCGAAGGTAGATGATTATGAGTCTGGACATAATGAAAGCTGAGTGTGAGGTCGTTGCAAAGAAAATTCTGCCTGTTTTAAGAGCGAAGGTTGCCCAGAGCCTGTCGAGAGACTATGGACTCCAGCAACACGAGATTTCGAAGAAGCTCGGCGTAACGCAAGCAGCCGTGAGCTTTTATCTTTCGAAGTCAAGAGGATCGAACACCTCGATCATCCGTAAGTTCCCAGAGATAAATGCCTCGGCGAAGCTGATCTCCGCGGCACTGTATAAGAACGCGAAGGAGAAGAAGATCAAAGATCTTCTATGTCAGCTCTGCAAGAAAATCAAGAACAAGAAGGCTTTTAAGGCAATGATGAAGTAATCGCCTGCCTCGAATATATCGAATGGGGGGAGTTCAGCGCTTCCCTCCATGTCATTTCAACGTTTTGCATATTGCATTTAAACTGTGCAGAATGCGGTAGGTGAGCCGCTGTTGTCGCAAAATGTCGAGAGACGTAACGATTCTTAATAGTCCATAAGGAAATTCGGCATATGGATGTTCAAGGTATATCGTCTTGAAAAACGAAATTTCGATAAATTCAGAGAGCATCTGAATAAGCTCGGATTCAAGTTCGAGAAACGGCCCCATCAAATATTTCTTGCGAGATACGCCAAACTGACCGTCAATCTATACGGCTCGGGGAAGGTGACCTTCGGAGGAAAGGATGACCTCCTGAGGAGGGAGGTGGAATGGTTTCTCGAACAGCTTGGAGCGACTATAGAACCCATAGTCTCTTCCGATTTCTCCGGCATAACCAGAATCGGCACCGACGAGGCGGGGAAGGGGGACCTGTTCGGACCACTGGTGGTAGCCGGAGCCAGAGTATCGTCGGACCTAGAAACGGAACTTGAAAACATCGGGGTCCGAGATTCCAAGACAATACGAAGCGAGAAACGTATCTCAGAAATTTCCCGCAACATAAAGCAACTCCTCGGAAAGGGAGTATACGACATCGTGATCATCAAGCCCAGGCGCTTCAACGAGCTCTACTCGGAAATGAAGAACATGAATGTCATTCTGGGCTGGGCCCATGCCAGGGCTATCGAGAACATTCTGAGAGCTAATGAGCGATGCGAGATAGCGGTGGCGGACAAGTTCGGCAAGAGGGAATATATAGAAAGAGCTCTGATGAAAAACGGCAGGAAGATAGAGCTCATCCAGATGATCCACGCCGAACGAGACATCGCCGTCGCCGCAGCATCGATACTTGCCAGAGACGCATTCCTTGAGAGCATGCGATCCATGGAGGAGGAGTTCAGACTGCGATTCCCGCGGGGAGCTTCCAAAGTCGATGACGCAGCCGTGGAGTTCGTGGAAATGCACGGCAGGGAATCACTACCGGATGTCGCAAAGATGAATTTCTCCATCATCGACAGAGTGCTTTAGCTGGGATGAATTTTCAAGCCTCATTTTCGAATGCGCCGATCCCAATAAAAAGTGAGCGCTGAGGGGGAGATTCGAACTCCCGAGGTGCAGAGCACCACGAGCTTGCGGGTCCCGTCTGTGAGAACTCCAGGCTCGCGCCTTACCAGGCTGGGCCACCTCAGCAACGCTCCTGTCAAAAGGGTATCGATATTTAACCTTCACGACCGAAGATACGATCATGAGCCAGCATCAGGGCGATGAGATGGCTCTCAGCTTCGAATCGACCGATGCATCCTTGTCCGTCCTATCATCGATCTTCAGGGTCGTTATCACCCTTTCCACACCCGATTCGAGTACGGCCCGGTGGGCAGCCTTCACAGCCTTTAATAGCAGGTCGATATCCTTGCATTCCAGGACCGTGGAAACGGGTCCTGGGATCACCCGGACGCCCCTGCCCTCCAGTGTCCTTATGGCGACTTTGACGTATTGGCTCACGCTCACTCCCTTGCCTATCGGCACGATGCTGAGCTCTGCAATTATCACTTGCACACCCACAAATACAGAGGAGCTTGCTGTCTTAATCTTTGCTGTTGGGACATGCTATCTCAGTGCGACATCGGGAGAGAATCTTAATCCCATGGTCGCCTTCCGTCATACAATGGGAGATGGGCAGGGCTGCAAGGATCACATTGACGATGAGGGCAGGATCGTCCTATGCCAGATCGGGGTTGTCCATTCGCCCCTGCCCCCGGACTCGGATAAGGTGCCGTTCCAATCTTTCATATCCGACATCGCGGGCAGCATCGAGATATTTGAGGAATACGAGGCCGGCCTCGACGGCATCGAGCGTTTCAGCCACATATCTGTAATATATTACATGCACATGTCAAATAAGACGAAGCTCAGCACCGTCCCGCTTATGGAAGAGGAGGAACAGGGAATATTCGGGACCAGATCCCCTTCGAGGCCCAACCATATAGGCATCTCGACCGTGAGGCTGAGGGGACGCAGGGGAAGGGAGCTCGATGTGCTCGGCCTGGACATGATGGATGGCACCCCTGTCATAGACATCAAGCCGTATGTGCCCAAGGTAGACCTGGTAAAAGGGGTCGACAACGCCTGGCTGATGAGGAAGCTCGAGAGGGTCGGGAAGTTGGACTCAAGGAAACTGGATGAGATTTTCTAATGATTTCTATGGCGGTCAGTGGTATTTCAGCTCCTCTATCATAGCCTCGAATACCTCTGTCCTCGAGTCTCTCAGCGTTGGCCGCATCCGGCGGTACAGTTCTAGCGAGGCGGGATCGAACTCGCCCGTCACCGTCTGCTCTTCCAGCGGACCAGCTTCCGTTAAGACCTCTCCTCTGGGGTTGAGAAGCCGGCTCATGCCCCCGAACACGAGGTCCAGGTGGACCCCGACGCTGTTGACGTACGCGAAATACGATGCGGTCTCTATCGCCCTTGCTGGCAGCAGCCTCATGAAGTTCTCCACCGTGGCCGTAGGGGAGGCTGAGATGCACACGATAAGGTCTGCTCCGCGCAGCGCGAGGAGCTTGGACAGCTCCGGAAAGAAAATATCGTAGCAGATCATGACCCCGATCTTCACGCCCGACACCTCCGCCAGGGAAGCATCCCGGCCCTCGGAGAAATAGAGCGCCTCCTCGAATGGGCCGAATGTCGGCAGGAATGTCTTGTCGTAACGAGCGACGTTCCCACGGGAATCTGCGACTATGGCGGAATTCGTGACCTGGCCGCTTATTTGAGAGTGCCTGAGCGGCATCCCGAAAATCACCGATTTCGATGAATCGGAACATATCTGAGAAATTTTCGACACCGTTGGCCCGTCCTCCGCCTCCGCGATCGACGAGATCTCGTCTCTGGGAAGATATCCGCTCATGAAAAGCTCTGGGAAGACGATCAGGTCTGCCTCGCTCTTCGAAACTATGGATTCGATGACCGAGAGGTTTCTTTCAATATCCCCAACGTGCGACTTCCTCTGCGCCAGCATGATTTTCATTGAATGACCTCTTCCGAATCATGATGTGACGATTTATCTGTTTTCACGCCTAGGTTTCGAGCAATGGGTTTATTTGTGCTTTTTCGCATTGCTGAGGCGATGCAACTTCCGAAGCTCAGGAAGGATGCGGCAGAGATAATCGAGGCCTTCATCGCCACCAGGCTGGAGGAGGCTGGCGCGGATGGGATCGCTATCGGTCTGAGCGGTGGCCTGGATTCATCATTGACCGCAAGCCTATCGGTCAGGGCGGTCGGCAGGGACAGGGTGCTCGGAGTCGCTATGCCCGAGGAGGACTCCAACCCCCAGGACCTGGAGCACGCATATCTCATGGCGAAATCGCTAGGAATCGAGCTCAGGGTCATCGACATAGGAAAGCCGCTCGTGAGCCTCGTGGAGTGCACAGACGCAAAGCCCGACAAGCTGACGCTTGCGAATCTCAAGGCGCGGACTCGGATGATAGTGCTCTATTATCTGGCCAACACGGAGAACAGGCTCGTCATGGGGTGCAGCAACAAGAGCGAGCTGATGGTCGGTTATTTCACCAAGTTCGGGGATGGAGCTTCGGACTACCTACCGATCGGCGACCTGTACAAGACCCAGGTGAGGGATCTGGCTCACAAACTGGGTATCCCTGTAACAATAATCGAAAAACCCCCGTCCGCCGGACTGTGGAAGGACCAGACAGACGAGGGCGAGATGGGGCTGTCCTACGACATGCTCGACTCAATCCTATACGGGCTGGAGATGCAGCTCCAGGACTTGGAGATCGCCTCGCGGGCCGACTGCGACCCGTTCATGGTCGAGGAGGTGCGGTCGCGGGTGCGCAGATCGATCCACAAGCGCAGAGCCCCGCTCATACCGAAAATCGGTATTAGAACGCCCGGGTACGACTGGAGAGAACCGTGACCCATCGGTGCTGCTAAGATAATCTTTTTAAACCGTCATCGAATACGACCCTCCTGGGCTCCCGTAGTGTAGTCCGGCCAATCATTTCAGCCTCTCGCAGGCGACAAACTGGAGAAAGCTGAGGACCAGGGTTCAAATCCCTGCGGGAGCACTCTTCGGATTACCTTTTCGACTCTGAGACAATCAGAAATTACCGGATCAGGTATTATTCGAGTTCGAAAACCTCATTCAGGTCGCAGACCAGCCCCTTGCAGGATTCCAATGTCTCCAGGTATTTCCGGAGCAGCTGCAGTTTCTCATACCTCCTTTGAGAATCTGGCTCTTCCGCACAGCCCAACACGAGGTTGCTCAGTATCTTTCTTTTTCCGTAATCGAAAAGACTGGTCGCTGATATTAGCTGATCGAGAAAAGAGGCCTGCGAATCTGTTAGAATACCGTCGCGTACAGCCCTTGCTATGCTCTTACTTATGCTTCCTTTGGAAATGCCTCTATTTTCATCGTAGCCGCTCATATGCAATCCGCCCTCTTTGTCGTCGATATGCAAAATCGAAAACGGTTTGGATTATTCTTCCATGTAGGCTGGGTTCGGATAACCGCTCATTCAGTGGCATTCGTCCTTCCGCTTCTGGCAATTCAGACGCGGTGGTTGCTTCCTTCCGAGCAATCATGGGATACATATGGGATGTATTTTTATCGTACAAATATTTTGCTGATGCGAATCGATGGAATAAGTTATAGTCTGCATTATCAATATTGAAAACGCATGGCGAGGTGAGGGATACGAAGAATGGGTTAGGAAAAAAGGCGGATGACCGGGTAAATATCAAGCTCCCGAGGGATCTGTGCGCGCTCATATCTGAGAAGATACGCGAGCATCCTGAGTGGGGGGTCAGATCGATATCCGACTTCGTGCGAAGAGCGTTGGATAACGAACTGCGTATCCGGCTGGGCGATATCGATAGGAAGGTCATCGAGATTCGGATGAACTCCCCGGGTTCTCCAGAGGACAACCTGTACAGAGATCCCTGAGCAGCTCCTTGTTGAATATCTCCTTTATCCGCTCACCTATTATCTCCTCGTTCAGCCTGCAATCCATGGGTAGGTCTATCGTGATGACGATCTGCTGGCTGCAGGCGCTCTGGTTGTTGTATAGGGTATTCCTGGGCACATTTCCCGCTCCTTCAGCTCATATATTGTATTAATCAATATTAGATGCATCTCTCGGGAGACGAAGAAAGAACTGCTTGGATACGACTGTATCACAGTGGTATGAGGGCTTTTGCACCGAAGTCTCCGAAGGAGTGGTCTGCCCGTTTCCTCGCCTCGACGATCTTGAAGAATACACCGCTTCCAGCGTATTCTATCGTGTCGCCGTTACTGAGCTCCTTCCCGCTTCCGATCATGGATATCGCGACATTGCCAATCAGCTCCGTGAAATAGTCTAGCTTGTCCGGGTCATTGAAAACGATCTCGATGTCCGGAAGTCCGAACTGCTCCATGCCATGGGTGTGAACCCACTGCTCTCGATTCGTGACGCTGTGGATGTTCCCCAACAGCAGAAACAGGGTCTGTGGACTGCATTGCCGATCACGAAGGTGGGACCCCGCCCACTCCTTGGGATGGTACAGCTCCGCCGACAGGGCTGCGTGGCCAATCACGTTCTCGTATTCAAGCATCGAAAGCAGGGTCTGGCCGATGAGCGCGGTCTGTGAGATGCCGTTCTCCCTCGTGACCGAGTTCTCGAGCAGTATATGGTGCACATGTCCCAACAGAGCCTTGTTCTGGTGCTCCTCCACCTCATTCACGATTGCGGACTCGCAACATGACGAGACGAACTTCTCGAGGAAATGGAGGGGGAGCGATTGTTCGATACGGGAAATCACCACGAACGATTTCTGGTCCGAAAGCCGATATCGGTCGATTTTCTGCCGATGGTCGTTTTTTACGGGCATCTCCAGACACTGGAGGTTCCTACCCCACCTCTTGACGAAGCGATCCATGAAATTATCGATCTTGAAGTCTTCGAAGGATTCGCTCAGTGGTATGCATATCCTTGTCACTGACTCCTTCTTCTTGATGGTGTACCTCTCCCTCCGGGTGCTGAAATCGAAGGAAGACCAAGATATATCCCCTGAGCCCAGTTGAGGACCCCTCCCGAGAAGTGGGTAATATCGCTCATTGTCTTTATTATTTTCAATCCGTCAACTGAGTCGTCATCGGGGATGATCGATATTATTGACCAATCCAATCGTCGATTCATGGGATTTCTTGATGCGCATATCGAAAAAAGAATTGAATCTCGATGAAACGGAGATAGAATAACAATATAATGGCATATTTTGTGTTCTCTTCAACCCCGAACCCGACAGAACGCCCATTAAGATATTGTGTTATTTTAATTAAAATAATGTTATATAACGGATGGGAGGAGGAATTTCTGATACTGGCGGGAAATGAAACATTACTACAGATTCTTGTGGCATATGAAAAACTATTTAAGAGAAAATTCAATTATGCCCGAACCTGCTTTCGCCGTAACGGCCCGGAAACCTCAAGATATTTATTGAGGTGATGTGTCGTTTTAGCCGAGAGCGGAACGTATCGTAAAAGATATGCACGATGAGAGCACGCAGAGGAGGGGATTGTTTGGTGAGTATTGACGATATCAACAACCGGGGATTTGAAAAACACAGAAGTTTTACTAAAGGATTAACAAAGAAATTGATTGCGGTCGGGATCATATTTGCAATGGTTGCTATCGCATTTCAGGCAGTGATTCCTGTCGCGGCCCAGGATGAAGACAAGAAGACGCTATTCATGGGGTTCATCCAGGACATTGACAGCGCAAATCCATATCTCGGGATCCAGGATGTCTCGTATGTCTACTACGGAATGGTATATGACTACCTTATAAGCCCAGACGCCGACCTCGAGTCGCAGCAGAACCTCGCCGAGAGCTGGTGGTACATGGATGGCCCAACTGCGTTTGGCAGGGGTCAGAATTTCTCGTCCTTCACGCACGATGACCCGGAAGATTGGCCCCTGGGATCGATCTGGGAGTACAACCTGACCGAGAATGTTTTCTGGAACGACGGTGTACCTTTCACCGCCGAGGACGTCGAGTGGACCTTCAACATACAGATCGGCGCCAACTTCATGACCTACTGGGCATACCAGCCCTACACCAGGTGGATACACAAGGCGGTCGCAGTGGACGACCTAAAGGTCAGAGTGTTCTTCAGCGACCTCGACACGAAGGTGCCGTTCGCGGCAGCGTTCGGATACAACCTGTTCATACCCATCATGCCGAAGCACATATTCGCTGACAAGCCGACGACCTACCTTGGGTACACATGGGATGGAGCCCCTGGGGTCGGGACCGGCCCGTTCATGCCGACCGATAAGATCGCGGACGAGGTTATCCAGAAGGAGAAGCTCACACTGGTCAAGAACCCATACTACAACTTCCAGGACGAGGAAACCGGCGAATGGAAGGGGCTCGGGTATGCTTATAACCGCTCCACCGAGATTGACGAGCTTCGCTTCAAGTTCTTCACGGAGGAGAGCACTCTTTCGCTAGCCGTGAGAAACGGAGATGTAGATGTCGCAGAGATAGGCGCCACCACATACCTGACTTGGCTGGCGGACTCTTCCAAGCCGGAGGCGCTCAACATCATTGCCCAACTCGGCCCAACCGCCTACTCGAAGGAGATCGCCATCAATGCCTACGAGGATGCTCCAGGAACGCTCAACTCACTGAGGCTGGACCCGGCGGTAACGAGGGCGGCCTCGCTGGCGACCAACAAGACCTACATCAAGGACCAGTTCTACAAGGGGTTGGCGATGGAGGGGTACCACATCGTCGCGACCCCCGTATGGGAGAAGTGGTGGTGGGAGCCCGACACAACGCCGAGCACATTCTACATCAACAACTCGGTCGGCGAAACCCTGCTCAGCTATACTAAACCGCTGAATGAGGTCATGGGATATGATATGGGCCTCGCCAACATGATTTTGGACGAGGCGGGATACGAGTGGACCGGAACGCCCTACGAGAGCGTCAGAAAGGCGGGACCGTTGGTCGGGGCGAGGATGCAGCACCTGTTCGGCATTCCTCAGGACGAGATCATCGATAAGACTCTGTCCTTCGAGTGCGTCACGGACAACAGCGATCTGAAGGACAAGCAGATAACGGAGTACATGGCCTCTGAGTGGATCAAGGCGGGGATAGCCATCACCCCCCAGTACGTCGATGCGGCGCAGTGGAGCGCCATGGTGTACTCATACACTTACGAGGTTCATACGACCTACTGGAGCGGCGATATCGATCCGAATTATCTATGCTTCATCCCGACATCCTATTCAATGTTTGGCTGGAACGAGTTCGGCGTATCCACACCTGATTACGATTACCTCTACTTACAACAGGCGAGGACATTCAACTATACTGAAAGATACAACTGGGTTTCTGAGTGTTGCAAGTGGCAATACCTCTCAGGCAGCATCATAACAACAGTATATCCGCAAACCTGCTATGCGTTCAACGAGAACAGATGGACTAATTGGGGGGATTGGACTCAGAATCCGAGGTTGGCGTTTAACGCCTATTGGCCCGAAAATCCCCTGTGGTTCTCGCTCACCCAATTGAACGCCCCGAGCGCGTCCTTCACGGCCGAGCCGTCAATCGGTCAATCGTCCACCATATTCAATTTCGACGCATCTTCTTCCAGCGACATCGACTATCCGCTTTCTTCGCTTCAGGTCAGATGGGACTGGGAGAACGATGGCATCTGGGATACCGATTGGTTGACCGAGAAGACGAGACAACATGTGTTCTATTCTGCTGGGGATTATATCGTCAAAATGGAAATCAAGAATCCGTATGGACTCAAGAGCAGTACCACTAGAAGTGTTATCGTCGATGACACTGCGCCGATAGCCAATGCCGGTTACGACAGCACGGTATTCTTAGGTTCAACCGCAATATTGAATGGAAGCGCATCTAGCGACAATATCGGAATTGTCAATTACACCTGGTCGTATTTCGATGAAACCGCTCACAGTCTATATGGGAGAATCGTAGGTTGCAGCTTCTCGAACGCGGGCACGTTCTCGGTAACACTGAATGTCACCGACGAAGCGGGTAACAGTGCTAATGATACGGTGACGATCACAGTCGTTGACATCGTCAATCCAGTCGCTGAAGCCGGACCTCTCCAGACGGTCAACGCAGGAGAATGGGTGACGCTCAACGGGAGCGGTTCTACCGACGATGTGGGCATCGTGAACTATACCTGGAGCTTCGTGTACGGTGGAAACAGTGTACTGCTTTTTGGTATGACGGCCTCGTATAAATTCGATAACCCAGGAACCTACGATATTATCCTTTTCGCAAAAGATGGAGCCGGGAATACCGGCTCGGATAGCGTCAGGATCATCGTTGAGGGCGATGGTGGAGCAGGCAGTGAATTCATAGAAGATAACCTGTGGTGGATATCGATTGTCATAGTAGTCGCTGTGGTCGGTGCATTCCTGATTATCCCGCAGTTCAGAAAAGGCCGTTCAGGAAAGAGTGATTGAAACGGTTATCTGAGCGTTAATTTCGACATACGAGAGAATCAGATAACGATCATTTGCCTGCTCGCGTTTGTTATTACCCTGCAGCCCCTTGCAGTTACGACCACATCATCCTCGATTCTGACGCCTCCGAGCCTCGGAACGTAAATCCCAGGCTCGACCGTGAATGCCATGTTCTCCTTTAGAACGTCGGTCGATCTCTCCGATATGGATATTGAGTCGTGAACGGCTATCCCGATGCCGTGTCCCGTAGAATGTATGAAGTTGCGCCCAAAGCCTCCTTTCTCAATAACCGTCCTCGCGGCAGTGTCGATCTCGCTTGCCCTGATCCCCGGACTGATTTTCTTTATCGCAGCTTCCTGGGACGACAGAACGATCTTGTATATCTTCGTCATTCTGGTGTTAAGCGGCTTTGTAAAATAGGTTCTGGATATATCCGATCGGTAGTTCCAGTAAAGGGCACCGAAATCAAAAAGGGCAACCGAACCTTTTGTCAGCCTTCTTTCCCCCGCCATATAATGCGGCAGTGCGGAGCTGCTTCCGAATGCGACCACGGTCTCGAAGGCTGGGCCGTCCGCGCCGTTGCATCTGAGAAGGTAGTCGACCTCCGCAGCGGCCTCTTTCTCCGTCATTCCGACTCTGAGTATCTCGGGTATCTCCTCCGCCGTCTTCGAGGCGATCGAGGCCGCCTTCTTCAGCCTGCCGATCTCCCTCTTGATCTTGACAGCCCTGCATTTGGAAATATCCTCGGAAACATCCTTGAACTTCTTACCTCTGAGGATCTTCCTGAGTCTCTTCATGGTCGCGACCGAGACCGCGGCCTCATTGATGCCTATGACATCCTTTCCCCTCAGTCTGCTCCTGATCAGAGAATCCCTCTGTTGAGCGGTGCTGTATACATCCACATTGCATCCGCTTTTTTTGGCGATTCCCTCCTCCAGCTTCGAGGTTATTATCCTTGCCTGCGTTTTCGTCACCAGGGCGAATGATCCTTCGAAGACTCCGCCTCTCACATCCGTGAAGTACTGGAAGTTCTCATCCAAAAAAGGCGATCGGGAATTGACGATCAGAACGGCATCTACTTTTCCCTTCAGATCCTGAAAGAGTTTTCCGACGATCTCGCCATTCTGATTTTTCATGTGGGGCAATATCACGGTATCCATAGTTGAAGCTTTTTAGACATGCGGCTCAAACGCTTATCCAGATTTTTCTAGCATACGATTTCAGCGCCGAGACCGCAGACAGCGATGCGAGATAGCTGGTCCTGGGATTGTCGGGCGACGGCCGGTTCCTCGTAACGCTTTCCATCTCTCCAAAGGACCCCTTGACATAGAGCTGATGCGAGTTGACATCGGTCGCGGGGTCGCACACCACTTGCACCTGCGTTCGATCAAAGCCTATGCCTGCCAGGCTGACGGTTGCGGCTACGTTGACATTGGCTGGGAACAGCTGGACCGCTCTGGTCGCCGGTCCCGAGTAAAGGACCGTTTTCTCTTTCATACGGTCGACATCGATTTTTTCGTCTGTCAGGTACTTTGCACCCCTGAGCCCCTTTGGCGGCTTCGTAGTAGTCAGCCTGACAACATCGATCGAGGCGCATCCCGCTGCCTTGAGTGCATCGATGCCCGCTATAGATCCGGACGGTATGAGGAGATTGATGTCGCGGTCTTTCAGGGCCGAGTAACATCGGTTCTGAAAACTCAGGTCGACGAATGCCCCCACACTGAGGATCATGGCGTCCATCCCGCTCTCTAATGCCACCGGAATGTTCTCCTTGGCCGCCCCCTGACTGGCGGCTTCTATTAGTATGTCGGCTCCGCTCGAGGCGATATCGCCTTCTTCCAGCGACTTCCCTCTTGATATCTTGCTCATAAGTGTGTCTATCTTGGACCGGTCTATGTCGTGGAGCAGTATCTCCTCGATATCCTCCATCTCATCGGCCGCTCTCGCGATCACGGTTCCGATCGACCCGCAGCCAAGTATAAGGATTTTCATCGATTCGCACCGTATTCGGATATTCCGGTCACTATTTTCTATTTTCGGACCGCGTGTCCCCTCCAATCCGGTCAATGCATTGAAATATCAGCTATAGGCTGAACGGGTCTGATCGGCATGACCGATACGAGGGGCAGATCGGAACTCATCAGAAGTCGGCTGGAGAAATCATATGGCCGACCCGGGATCGAGGACCATATGGACCCGCTTTCGACATTGGTGCACACTATCCTATCACAGAATACCACCGACATCACTTCCGATCGTGCCTGGAAGGCGCTCAGGCGGAAATATCGGACAATGGAATCGCTTGCGAGGGCCGATCGAGATGAGCTCGCCGAGACGATCAGGATGGGCGGACTCGCGGACATTAAAGCTGGTCGAATTATTCAGGCGCTAAATGACATTAGAGAGCTAACCGGTCGTCTTTCGCTCGATTTTCTCCGGGATATGGATGAGCAGGAGGTCGATCGATGGCTCTCGCAGCTCAAGGGCGTGGGACCGAAGACGAGGGCGATCGTATTGCTGTTCTCATTGGACAAGACCGCCTTTCCGGTAGATACCCACATCTTCAGGGTAACGAAGCGATTGGGGCTGGTCAGCCCGTCAGCGGACCGGGAGGAAGCCCAAGAGAAAATGGCGGAGCTCTCTAAACCCGTGGATTACTTCAGCTACCATGTGAATATCATAGAACATGGGAGGAAGGTCTGCTCCGCCCGCCGCCCAAAATGCTATCAATGCCTCCTGTATGATGTTTGCAATTGGTCCGAGAAGAAAGAGCACCGGGAATGAGATTCAGATGAGCGAGAGATACGAGACCTTGGAGCATACGGCCGACATCATGATCCGCGCCTTCGGCAGCACGCTCGAGGAGTGCATGGAAAACGCGGCCTACGGTATGTTCGACCAGATGGCCGACCTCTCATCGGTCGAACCGGTCAGGGAGTATTCGCTGGAAGTCGAGGGCGACGATCCTGCGCAGCTCATGGTCGACCTGCTCAGCGAGCTGCTTTACCTGCACGATACCGAGTTCGTTCTCCTATCCGAGTTCAAGGTCAAATACGACCGCGAGGTGCTCAACCTAACTGCTCGGGGAGAGCCCGTCGATAAGAATCGGCACGAAATGCGGGCCGCGATTAAGGCGGTCTCGTACCATGCATTGGAAGTATCCCCCGACAAGGGATATGCGACGGTGCTATTCGACGCATAGCATCAACCTTTGGCGTCCTTTTTCTGTGAGCGCTGGACCTCGATTGCCTCCTCCATCGGTATCTCCCCCTTTGCCACCGATTCCGCAAGCGCTCTTGAGATCGTGAGCTCCCCGTTGCTCCTGAGCCTGCTAATCCTCTGAATGTCGGATATCTCCCCGTTCGACGGCATCACCAGCTGTTTCCTCTTCGGCCTGTACCCCGGAGTGAGCGCTATCTCGATCGCAGCGTCGATGTCCCGGTGGTCGCTTGTGGTGCTCGTGTTCCTCTCGTCGACTATCTCGATCGGGATATCGAGATCCCACAAGGAGTTGAATATGCGGTTTCTCCTAGTTTTGTCACCGTGCCCTATTCTCACGAGCTGCTCTTCGCTTTTGAAAACCCTGAGCAACTCGATAACGAGCTCGGCGACCGCCTCGGGAGATCTCACCTGAGCAGTTTCCACCAGTACCTGGTCCGCCATGACGGCGATCCCGGGCTTCCTACCAGGATCGATGCCGATGACGAGCGATCGGATGCTCCCTCTCGAGGCCATTGTGGCCTTCGCCTCCATAATACACGAACCTATGTTCTCGGATGTGCAGATGATCTGACGGTGACAAGTTATGGTTCCCTGGTCCTCGTCGGTCGTGAGCACCGTGCAGATGCCCTTAGGTATTTTCTTCCCGGGCTGGATTATCTCGAACGGGATCTTCTCTTTTTTCAGAGCCTCCATGAGCTCAAACTGTAGTTTCGCGTCGGATATGTGCAGCCCTACCCTCTTCATCAGATCGAAAATATGAGGGGTCTGGAGCAACATATTCTTTTTCATCGCGTATAGAAAAAAACCGTTTGAGCCATGGGCCAAGGGGTGATTCTATCGGACCAGGTCCGGTGCCCGAGCAGCCCGAGAGTAGTTCCCGAGCGATTCGTCAAGCTGCTTCAGCAGGGCTTTCTGCTCCTTGTTGAGCTTCTTCGGAATTTCGACTACGACTCGGGCGAGTATGTCCCCCTTGCCGTATCCTCTCGGGTCCTCCATGCCGCGCCCCCTGAGCCGGAATATCGTTCCCGATTGCGTGCCCTGGGGTATCTTCAACATCGCCTTTCCCTCCATGGTGTTGACCTTCACCTCGGAACCGAGCGCGGCCTGCGAGATCGTAATAGGCACCTCAGTAAGCAGGTCGTTTCCGTCCCTGACGAAATATTTGTGAGGTGCCACATGCAGCACGACATAGAGATCCCCAGATGGGCCGCCGTCCCTGCTCGCCTCTCCTGCGCCCTTCATCCGGAGACGCATGCCCGAATCCGCGCCCTTCGGTATCCCGACCGATAGCTTGCTGGTCTTCGGAACCGTGCCTGAGCCGTTGCAGCTCTTGCATGGATTGGTGTACTTCTTCCCGGATCCCTTGCACTTCGGGCAGACCGTGATAGTGACATACTGCGCGAACCCCTTGCTTTGGCTCTGCCTAACCTGACCCGATCCGCCGCATATGTCACAGCTCTGCAAAGTGCCGTCCGCGGAGCCGGTGCCCTTGCACGCGTCGCAGGATACGCTATGCGGCACCGTGATCTCCTTCTCGGCGCCCTTGAAAGCCTCCTCCAGCGTGATCTCGAGGTCGTACCTGAGCGAGGTGCCCTGACTCGGCCCCCTCCTCCGGGTGCCGGTTCGGCGTCCGAAGAACTGGTCGAAGATGCTTCCGCCGATGCCTATGTCTCCGAAATCCACCGTCCCGCCGAATATGTCTGCTATATCAGAGAAGTGCGAGAAGTCCGACCAGTCGAACCCGCCCCTGCCGAAGTGAGTCTGCACCCCCGAGTGACCGTAGGCGTCGTATGATCGCTTCTTCTCCTCGTCGGCGAGCACCTCGTACGCCTCCGAGATATCCTTGAACTTCTCCTCGGCGACCTTGCGGTCCAGTTTGGAGACATCTGGATGATACTCTCTGGCAAGCTTTCTGTAGGCCTTCTTTATCTCATCGGCCGAGGCATTCTTGCCGATGCCCAATACCTCGTAGTAGTCCCTCTTATTGGCCATGTTGACGGCCTCTGGATTCGGTTATTGCTAATTAAAAGTGAGGCCCGGAAGGATACCGGGCCGTTGCTTCGTTTGCTCAGTCGACGATTCTGTAATCAGCGTCGACAACGCCGCTGTCGTCTCCGCCCTTATCAGAGCCGCCGCCTCCCTCTGTCGGCCCTGGGCCACCAGCTCCAGGACCGCCGGGCGCTCCAGGTCCAGCCTGCTGATACGCCTTTGTACCTGCCTCCTGGAGCAGCTTGTTCAGCTCGTCTACCAGCTGCTTGATCTTGACCGCGTCACCCGAGGGAATCGCGTCACGGAGCTCCTTCGCCTTCTCCTTGATCTTATCCTTGAGCTCCTCTCCGATTTTCTCCGCGAGCTCGTCGGCCAACTTATCCGCGGTGTAGGATGCGGTCTCCGCCTGGTTCTTCAGCTCCACGACCTCGCGGCGCTTCTTGTCCTCGTCCGCGAACTGCTCAGCCTGGTGTATCATATTATCGATGTCCTCCTTGGACAGCTTCGTCGCCGCGGTTATCGTGATCGCCTGCTGCTTCCCGGTCGCGAGGTCCTTCGCGGAAACGTTCAGGATGCCGTTCGCGTCGATGTCGAATGCCACCTCCACCTGGGGCACCCCTCTGGGCGCGGGCGGTATGCCGACGAGGTTGAACCTGCCGAGCGAGGTGTTGTCCCCCGCCATCGGCCGCTCCCCCTGGAGCACGTGGATGTCTACGGCCGTCTGGCTGTCCGTCGCGGTGGTGAATATCTCGGACTTCCTGGTAGGTATCGTGGTGTTCCTCTCGATCAGCCTGGTGAACACTCCACCGAGGGTTTCCACTCCGAGTGAAAGTGGGGTGACGTCGAGCAACAGTATGTCCTTCATCTCCCCGGACATGACCGCTCCCTGGATCGCCGCGCCGATCGCGACGCACTCCATCGGATCGACGCCTCTGACGATCTTGGGGCCCACGATGTTCTCGAGGAATTTCTGCACCAAAGGCATTCTGGTCGGCCCGCCGACCAGTATTATCTTGTCTATCTTTTCTGGAGTGAGCTTCGCATCGCTCAAGGCGGTGTCGATCGATGTCTTGCACTTGTTGACGATCGGGTTCACCAGGTCCTCGAGCTTCGCCCTCGTGATCTTCATCGTAAGGTGCTTCGGACCGGTCTGGTCCGCGGTGATGTACGGCAAGTTGATCTCCGTCTCTATCGTCGAGGACAGCTCGACCTTCGCCTTCTCGGCCGCCTCGCGCAGCCTCTGCATCGCCATCTTGTCGTTCCTGAGGTCGAACCCCTGCTCCTTCTTGAACTGCTCCACCAGATAGTCGACCAGGACGTTGTCCATGTCGGTGCCGCCGAGCTGCGTATCCCCGCTCGTCGATATGACCTCGAACACGCCGTCCCCGAACTCCATCACGGTGACGTCGAGCGTGCCACCTCCGAAGTCATACACGAGTATCTTCTGGTCCTTCTCCGACTTGTCTATGCCGTATGCGAGTGCCGCAGCCGTCGGCTCGTTTATGATTCTGACGACCTCCAGCCCGGCGATCGCACCGGCGTCCTTGGTCGCCTGGCGCTGGTTATCGTTGAAGTATGCCGGGACCGTGATGACGGCTTTTTCGACCTTGTCCCCGATGTAGGCCTCCGAGTCCCTCTTTATCTTCTGCAGTATGAACGCCGAAATCTGCTGCGGGGTGTACTCCTTACCCCCGATGCGCACCTTGTGGTCCGTCCCCATCTTCCTCTTGATCGCCATCACGGTGCCCTCGGGGTTGGATACAGCCTGCCTTCTCGCGGGCTCTCCGACGAGCACTTGTCCATCCTTGTCGAACGCGACCACGGATGGAAACGCCTTTCCGCCTAGTGTCGTACCCTCGGCACTCGGTATGATGGTGGGCTTACCATTCTCGATTATTGCTGCAGCCGAGTTGCTGGTGCCGAGATCTATTCCCAATATCTTTGCCATGGATTTCTACCTCCACTTCTTCATATATTTATTGATTATCGTGAACTGTCCAGATCGTGCTAATTTTCGTCATCCCGTGGATCCTCCGGACATTCCTCCACGGTCTTATCCGCCTCACTTGCCGAATCCCCGCTTCTCCGACACACGACGACCTTGGCGGGTCTTATGACTTTGTCTCCCATCATGTATCCTTTCTGGAGGCAGTCGATAATGTCGTTGTCCTCCCTACCCGGTTCGTCAGTTCGGTTGACCACTTCGTGCTGGAACGGGTCGAACTTGCATCCGGTGTCTATGAGCGTTACACCCTCCCTCGCGAGTATCTCCCTGAGGCGGTTGTATATCATCTCCAGCCCCTTGGTCTGTATCTCCGTGTCTTCGGATTTCGCCCTGCTGTTCACCAGGGCACGTTCGAAGTCGTCCAACAGGGACAGCAGCTCCCTCACCACGCGCTCCGATGCGAGGGCGGTTATCTCCCTCTTCTCCTTCGCGCAGCGCTTCTTGTAGTTGTCGAAGTCGGCCTGCAGGTACTTCATCTTGCTGAGGAGCTCCTGCTTGTCGTTTTCCAGATGATTGGCAAGCGCGCGGAGATTTTCGGGCTGATCCTCCTCTTCCATGTCGTCACCGTTTTCGGGTTCTTTTTCCTCATCATCGGATTCGACCGGTATGCGCAATTAATTTCCTCCCGGGTGCAAAATCGAGTTACTCAGATCTGCTTTCGTCATCCTTTCTGAAATGCTCAGATCAACCGGCTCTTCGATGCGATAGCAGAGAGACGATGTCATTCGCAGTCAATCTCCTCGTTTCCCGTCCCAGGTGAGTCCAAATCCCATATCCCAGTTCCCCAAGCCGGGGCTTATCCGAACGTTCCTGATCTGACCGGTTTGAATGGGTTTGGGAAGGGGTTTTGGTGGAAGGATGTCTATCAGAAATCCTCGTCCATTCCGCCGCCTGGTCCTCCCATTCCGCCTGGACCACCTGGTCCTCCGCCTCCTTTCATTCCCTTGGAGGCTATGACATCGTCGATCCTCAGGATCATGACCGCGGCCTCGGTCGCCGAGCTGATCGCCTGCTTTCCGACCCTGATCGGCTCCAGAACCTTCTCCTTCTTCATATCCACTATCTTCCCGGAGTATACATTGATTCCAGCGTACTTCTTGCCGTCCTTGTGCGCCTTTCTCAGGTCTATCAGCACGTCAATCGGGTCCAGACCGGCATTCTCCGAGAGCGCTGTAGGCACTACCTCCATCGCGCTCGCGAAAGCCTCGATCGCGATCTGCTCCCTGCCGCCAACGGATGTCGAGTAATCCCTCAGTTGCAATGCGATCTCCATTGCGGTAGAGCCGCCTCCGGTCACGAGCATCCCGTCCTCGAGCCCGAGAGATACTACGCTGACCGCGTCATCAAGAGACCTCTCAATCTCATCCACGACATGCTCCGTTCCGCCCCTGATCAGGATGGACACAGCCTTCGGGTTCTTGCAGCCGGTAACGAATGTCATGTTGTCCCCGCCGATCTTCTTCTCCTCCACGAGCTTCGCGGAGCCGAGGTCGGCCTTTCTCAGGTCGTCGAGCTTCGTCACTATCCTTGCACCGGTCGCCTTGGCGAGCTTCTCCATATCGGACTTCTTCGCCCTTCTCACCGCATAGATGCCGCTCTTGGCAAGGTAGTGCTGCGCGAGGTCGTCGATTCCCTTCTGGCAGAAGACCACGTTTGCCTCAGATGCCTTGATCTTCTCAACCATGTTCTTCAACATGTTCTCCTCCTCTGCGAGGAACGCATGAAGCTGGGATGGGTCCGTGATCTCGATCTTGGCGTCTATCTCCGTCTTCTTGATCTCCAGAGCTGAGTCCACGAGCGCAATCTTCGCGTCCGAGGTCTTCTTGGGCATACCGGCGTGGACTACCTCCTTGTCGACGATGATCCCTTCGATCATCGAGGTGTCCTCCATCGACCCGCCCTGTTTCTTCACGATCTGGATATTGTCTTCGTCGACGCTGTATTTACCGTCCTTCTTCTCAGCTACCGAAAGTGCTGCTTTGACGGCGATGTCCGCCATATGCTCCCTCGAGGCGCTCACGCTCTTGGAGATCATCGCCGTCATCGCGAGCTCCCTGAGCATCGACTTGTCGTCGGGTGATACCTTGATCCCTATCTTGCCCAGTATCTCCTGGGCGCGTTCCGCGGCCAGTCTGAAACCGGTTGCTATGACCGTCGGGTGAACGTTCTGCTCTATCAGCCCTTCTGCCTTCTTCAACAGCTCTCCAGTCAGCACGACGGCCGTGGTCGTTCCGTCTCCGCACTCCTCGTCCTGGGTCTTTGCGACCTCTACGATCATCTTTGCCGCAGGATGCTCGACGTCGATCTCTTTGAGAATCGTGACCCCGTCGTTGGTGATCACTACATCCCCCATGCTGTCCACGAGCATCTTGTCCATTCCGCGAGGTCCGAGCGTGCTCCGCACAGCTTCTCCGATCGTCTTTGCAGCGGCGATGTTATTGAATTGGGCGCCCTTGCCCTTCTCACGCTTCGTTCCTTCTTTGAGTATCAATACAGGTGTTTGACCGAACATTCTTCAACCTCCAAAACGAATATCAACGTTTGAAGCAAATCCTCGTATGTTAGAGCTTCTATAAATACATTACTAATCGGACCCGTCCCGATTTCGTCTTGCTCGCGATCGGGTTGACGAAGATGAGCCAGCTCTTCAAAATTATGGCGCAAATCAAATCATAATCTGTCAGGAATATTAATTGTTCTGAGCATATCAAAACGAAAGCATGGTACCCATATCTAGACGGACCGACATGCGAGATAATTTCAACTGGGAGATCCCTTCCGAGGCTCGACCGTCGATTGCTTGAGAGGAAAAAATCAATGGCAAAGGGGAGGCTTCGGTTTCTATCGCGAGAGGAGATCGAACGGATACACGAGCATTCTATCCGGGTGCTCGGGGAGATCGGGATTCTGGTCATGAGCGAACCAGTATCGAAAATGCTCGAGGAAAACGGCTGCGTAAGATCGGAGGACGGCAGGAGGATGCTCATCCCTGAGGAGATTGTCCAGTCGTCTCTTGCATCTGCACCCAAGACGCTCCTGCTTGCGGCTTTGAACCGAGAACATGATATGAGGATACCGACCGATGGAACAATGTTCATGGCCAACGGGGGGCAGGGGGTGTTCATCAAGGATCTGCTCACCAATGAAAGGCGCGTACCCACGACCGCCGATCTAAGGGATTTCGCCATTCTCGCTGAGAGGATGCCGCAGATAGACTACTGCTGGAATATGGTCGGCGCTCTCAAAGAGCCGAACGAACTGAAGGGGCTGGTCGAGCTCAAGACCGCCCTGATGTACTCCTCCAAGCATTTGCAGGGAGAGGCCATGACGGGGACGGAGGCGAGGCAAATGGTGGAGATGGTCTCGAAGCTCGTCGGTGGAGAGGAGTCGTTGCGCAAGCGGCCGATTTTGTCCTCCGTCCAATGCCCTATCTCACCGCTATCTTTCGATCTGGGTCTGGTCGAGGCGCAGGTGGAATTCGCCCGATCAGGGATACCAGTGGTCGCGATGGCGGCCTCCATAGCCGGGCTCACATCCCCGGTTACCATATCGGGCACCCTGGTGCAGGTCAACGCGGAGAACCTCGCAAGCCTGGTGATATCGCAGACTGCCGCAAAGGGATCACCCTGGATCTACAGCAGCGATGCGTCTCCGCCCGACATGCAGACCGGCTCGATCGATTACGGCGCCTTCGAAGCCCCGCTAATCAGTGCGGGAGCGGGGGAGATGGGGAAGTACTACGGTTTGCCGACCATGGTCGGCGGCGTGAGCCTCGAAGACGAAATATCCGTTTCCCTTGACAACCTGGCAGAGGGGGTCGGGTACATGAGGCTGTCCTCCCTCATCCCGTCGGACCTGGGGTCCGGATTCGGCGGGGTCGAGCAGGCCGCGGGCGCCTCTTTCGAACAGTTCGTCATCGATGCATGGATCTGGGAGCTCGCGCGGGAGTTCTCGAGGACGTTCGATTCCGACAACGAGGCAATCTCCTTCGAAACTATCAGAGAGGCAGCCTTGGACGGCACTTACCTGAACAAGAGGCAAACGATCGAGAGGTACAGGCGGGAGTACCAGATCAATGAGAGGTCGGAGATCGATCATGTGCCCTCCACCAAAGTAAAGCCAGGAAAGCTCGTCAAGGAGGCCCGTTCGGAGATCCAAAGACTGCTAAAAGGTCCGAAGGATCCGATATTGCCGAAGGATGATATCGAGGCGATGAACGCCGTTATAGAAAATGCCAGGATCGGATAGAACGAAGTCGGAAATAATAAATCTGTAACGAATTTATCGATATGACCCTTTTCAAATCATCGCCGCTTCGGCGATGATGAACTGAAATTCACAAAATAATAAGTATAGTCTCCAACCTGCGTAACAGATTTTGGAGAGATATGGACCCGAGAAAAATCGAGCCGCTGCTCTCGTGGATAATCATCATCTGGCTCATAGGCTATGTCATTCTCGCATTCGTCAAGCTCGACTTCTGGTGGGCGATGGTGGGCATCGCGTCCCTGCTGATCGTCAGCTCGGGCATGATATCCAAGCTCAGCACGTTCAATGTCATGCCGTTCGAGCTGATCGTCATCCTCATTCTGCCGCTCTATATCCACGCGACTGGTTACACAAAGAGCGCCGAGGACATCGAAGCCTGGAACACCCTGCTGTCCCAGACCAGCGTGATGACCTATTCCGTAATCGGGATGTTCCTCATCGCGGAGCTGATGGCCTTCACATCGCTCAAGATGAACCGTGCTTTCGCCGTCATTTTCGTCACCGTGTTCTGTCTATCGACATCTGCCATCTGGTCCGTATTCGAGTATCTCAGCGACCTCTTCATGGGCACCGCCCTCATCGAATCGAACTACGCGGTCATGATGCGTTTCATCTACTCGTTCATCGGCGGTATTCTGATGGGAGTATTCTTCGATATCTACCTGCGCTTGATGCCCGACTCCAGGCTCGAGCGGTTCGGGCTCAATAATCTGCGAGAGGTGAGCGCCGGTGAAGGATGAGCATCTGCAGATGCTATCGCGGCTCATCCAGCTGAGCTTCGTCGTGATCATCGCGGTCGAGCTGGCACTGGGCCGGTTCGAATGGATAGCCAGCGCGGTTATTTCGTTGTTCATAACCTTCGTTCCGAATCTGATCAAGAGAAGGATTAGCATTGCTCTCCCCCCCGAGCTGACCTTCGTCATATTCCTCGCCCTGTTCCTGCACACGATGGGTGGATCACTGGGGCTATACACCTCCACCTCCTGGTGGGACCACCTGACGCACTCCTTCTCGGCCTTTCTAGTGGCCTCGCTGGGATTCATCGGAGTGGTCATCATCGACAAGTACGCCGACTCCATCTACCTACCCCCGAGGTTCCTTTCCTTCTTCATTTTCATGTTAACAATCGCCTTCGGCGTGATCTGGGAAATCTCGGAGTTCGCGAGCGACCAGCTCAGGGGCTCCACGATGCAGTATTCGCTCGACGATACCATGGTCGATCTGATGTTCGACATCGGCGGCGGGCTCGCCGTAGCGGTCATGGGTCCGTTCTATCTGCTGGGCACTTCTAAGGAACGTTTTCTACAGGAGATGAACATCGACGAGGCGATTTCCGAGATCAGGTCCAAGATTTGAACCGCTCATCTTTTCCCGTGAGAATTGATTGCCGGCCGCAGTAGTTGATTTATACAGGGTCATTCTACTAATCCCCTCGTCATGAGCGGAAAACCAGGCATCATACCCATGCTCGTCCTCAGAGGCCGCAGCCCGATAAGAAAGGAGTATTCTAACCGGGCGCTTTCGGAGTTCTCGAAGGAGCTCAGGGAGCGCGGATTCGAGTCAATATACATAGTGGACAGGGACGGGATCGAAAAAAACCGCCCGCAGCTGGATATCGTCCAGTCACTATCTGATGATTTCACGATCCTCTACGAGGGAGGCCCCAGGTCCAGCGCGAACATCATCGACATGATAATCGCGGGTGCCGAGGTCGCGTACCTGGGCACATCAACGCTCAGCTCTCTCGACGAGATCGAGCTCGCCCACGCGCTCACCGAAAACCTCGGATTGAAGATCGACTGGGATGACGGCGTTATTGGATACGGGGATGGGATCGAGGGCAGAGGCCTCGAGGACCTGCTAAGGGAGGCAGTCGATTTCGGGGCCACTGACATCGTCGTACCGTCTGCCATAATCGACAGGTCTATACTCGCGATCCCTGAAGAGATCATCCAGTTGCGCGCGCTGTACTCAGGGGATCCGCAGCGATTACCGGACAACCCGAGGATCGGCTCGGTGATAATCGACTATCAGGAAATCCCAGAGGGAACGAAATGACCTCCGAACTTTCGAAATGCCTTTCGATTCTGTTTCGACAGAAAGGAAAGGATGTGCTGAGCGAGAGGGAGTTCGTATATGCGGTGTCGATGGACCTGCATTGGTTTCCTCCCAAGGATGCCCAGAGGCTTCTCGAAATCTCTCTTAAGAAAGGTCTGCTCACGCTGAATCAGGGCCTTCTCTCTCCGGCGTTCGAGCTATCGGAGGATAGCATTCAGCTGGATTATCGGCCGCCCAAGCAGATGATCGCCGCTGCGGACACCGGAAAGACCCGAGGCGATAATTTGTTTCTGGAATTGGTCCGCAAGATCTCCGCGAGCTCGAAGCTTCCGAAAAAGGAAATCGTCTCCTCGATTAACCGAACGCAGGACAAGATGGGCGTGGACGCGGAGGTCGCCGCCCTCGTGATCGCCCGAGGTCTGGGTATCGAGATCGGGGAGGATATCGTGCGGGTTGAAGAAGAGATCCGATGCAGAAAGCAGTAGATGAAAATTGCCATCGGTCATCTTCGATTTTGTCAAATATTCACACCGACTGCAACAAGCTTAATACTGTATCCATTGCTATTATATCCGATAAACATGGAGGAGTGCTCCCTTTGAAGGATATCGACGAAGTCCCGGATCAGGAAGACAAGCTCAGGAGAGTACGGAGCTATGTACCAGGCTTCATGGGATACGGTTCCGAGGATAATATTAGGGATGCCGAGCGTTTGATGAGAATCCAGATATCTCAGAAGATCGCGCTTGCGAGGAGAGAGCTGGACGTTGCGAGGGAATCGATGCTCGAGGAGGGGTTGAGAGCCGAGGTCGACGAAATAGACGGCGTTATAAACATCCTCAGAAGGGTCGATGGCGAGATATGCTATTCGGATGCTGGGTACTGTAAATCGGATGGCACCCAAGGTCTCTCCCATAATGACATAGACAATCTCTACGAGTACGATGCGAGGTTGCTGGAGCACATGGGCACGATGCTGCGTCTTGCCGGGGAGATCCGGTCGAGCGCAATGGCCGGAGACATACCGATCTCGTTGAAGCTGTTGGACGACCTCCGCGGTGAGCTCAGTATTTTCGAGGAAATGTTCATCCGAAGGATGAGCGTGATCGGCCGCAGGTAGAGAGGCGCCGATCAAGAATCATTTCAACTTGATCAGGTCACCGAGAGTCACTCCCTGCGAGTACGCCCTTTTCTCGGGGCTCTTGACCTCTCCGATCTGCTCCTTCAGCGTAATGCCCAGCTCCTTCTCCAGCTTCTTAATGAGCTTGTCATCCGGCCGGAGAACGCCCTTCTCGAGGCTGTTTATTACCGATTGCTTCTCGTTAATGCGCGCAGCGAGCTCCTTCTGGGTCAAGTTCTTCGAATTTCGTGCCCTGATTATCCGAATCGAAAAATCTTCCACGAGCATTTCGGACATGCCCTGGCTATCGAACACATCCCGATAGGTTTTCCTCTTTTCCATCATCTGGATTCTGCTTGCAACGATCGGAGGAGTCTTTTTCTCCTCGGCCTTTTTCTTCACCTCGTCGCCGAACTTGGAGCATTTGGAGCAAACGCTCATGACCGTTCCCTCAATACGAATCTTTCGGGTTGACGGAACCTTCTGGCCACACATTTCGCATTGCATTTCGCTCACTCAGTAAACGATAAATAGCCCGACTTGGCTATATAGATTGTTGATTTACGAACAGATGCCAGAAGAGGTGTCCAGCTTTGGAAACTGAAGAAGCAACCGAATTGAACGAAGACACTATCGAGGAATATCTAAAGCGTATTTCTATGCTCGAGGAGCGCAACCTGGAGCTAGTCGAGGAGACGAGACGTGTCGAGGGCGAGAAGCGCTTCATCGAGGGCGAGCTCCTCAGGATACAGAAGGAGCTCAAGCGGCTTAAGGCGGAGCTGGAGAGGCTCAAGGCGCCCCCGCTCATCATCGGGCAGATAAAGGACGTACTGGCCGACGGGCGGGTGGTCGTAAAGAGCTCCACCGGGCCGGACTTCATCGTCAACATATCGGACTACGTGCCCAAGGAGAACATCGAGGTCGGGTCGAGAGTCGCGCTGAACAAGCAGACACTCGCGGTCATGGGCGTTCTGCCGCCCTCCCTGGATCCGATCGTTGTCGGAGCCGAGATAATCGACAAGCCAGACACATCATACGGGGACATAGGCGGGCTCGAGGAGAACGTCGTGGAGATCAGGGAGGCCATTGAGGACCCCCTGCTCAGGCCTGATCTTTACAAGAAGGTAGGCATTGAACCGCCGAAGGGGGTGCTTCTGGTCGGACCTCCGGGTACGGGTAAGACGCTCCTTGCCAAGGCGGTTGCTCATCAGACAAAGGCGACATTCATCAGGTTTGTCGGGTCTGAGCTCGTCCAGAAGTATATAGGTGAGGGGGCGAGGCTGGTCAGGGAGCTTTTCGACCTCGCGAGATTGAAGGCCCCCAGCATTGTATTCATTGACGAGCTAGACAGCATAGGGGCGAAGAGGCTCGACATGGCCACCTCCGGGGATCGAGAGGTGCAGAGGACCCTCATGCAGCTGCTCGCGGAGCTGGACGGTTTCAACCCGCTCGGAGACGTCAAGATCATCGGCGCCACCAACAGGCCGGACATACTCGATGAAGCCCTTCTCAGGCCCGGAAGATTCGACAGAATCATCGATATTCCGATCCCGAACAGCGATGGCAGGATTCAGATATTCAAGATACATACCAGGAAGATGAACATCGACGACTCCGTCGACGCCTCGGAGCTGTCCCACAAGACAGATAACGCGACCGGTGCTGAGATCAAGGCGATCTGCACAGAGGCCGGGATGTTCGCAATCAGGGACAACAGGGACACCGTCACACTCGTGGACTTCGAGAAGGCGATAATCAAGGTCATGCATCACGGAGACGAGATCAAGGGAATGGAATCCGGACCGATGTTCGCCTGAGACGGCTCTTCAACGGAACAAGAAACCCCTTTCATTCGCCCTTTTCTTCTTCAAAATCCTTCTCGATCACGAAAGCGCCGATGTATTGACATTTCTTGCAGTGATACTTGTACCCAGTGATCAGCCCAGCTTCGTAATAAAGGTCCGCAGAGCCGCAGTGAGGACAGGTGAGTACCCCTTTCCTTTTCCGGCGCTTCACATACAACGGATGGCCTGGACCGGACAAAAATCATTCCATGCTACCGAGGAACCAGGTCTTCGCCTCCAGCACGGATCTGCTGGACGAAATTGTAAATATCCTCCATGCCGGACATCGTCTCGGAGGATGCGAACATGACCTCCCCCACGACCCCGAGGGTTTCAAGCGCTCGCAGGAACTCGACACTCGCCAGGTTCTGGGCGCTCGCGACCTCCTCGCCCAGCGCGCCCGAGAGCGAGTAGTGGTCGGTGGACCAGCTCTGAATGTTCTCTATATCCTTCTCTGACAACAGGTCCGATTTCGAGATCACCTTGAGCATCGGAATCGCCAACCTGAAGCTCGCCGTAGTTGCAAGCAGAAGCGAGGAGACGAACCCGTTCGCGTTCCGGGACAATATCGGATCGATCAGGAAGCATATGGCGGATCTCTCGGGTCCGAACTGTTCGATCAGCTTCCTGCTGCTCTCCCTGAAGGTGAAGAGCTCGAGTTGGCCAGGCGTGTCGATGACCACGAAGTCGGTTTCAAACTCGGAAATGGATCTCCAGACTTTAGATGCATTTATAGCCAACAGATCTGCGGCCGCTACTTGAGCTCCGTTAGGCCCCAGCCCGTACTCCTTCATTATCTCCGGGAGGTTGATCCATTCCGTGATGTCGACATCCGATTCATAGGGCTTCGCCTCCGCCCCGGGGTCCAGGTTGACCAGCACTGAATCGTATCCCTGGGTGTTGAGCCATTCGCTGAATGCGGCCGTTATCGTGCTCTTGCCGCTGCCTGCGGTTCCCACAAAATAAATGTTGAAAGCTTCCTCCAATTCCGACACCTTCGGTGATCAAGGGAGCGGGCCTGAAGGGAATTTCGGGCCGTTCGACGAACCGGCCTTTCGAACCCCTGACCTATCGGTCTCTCCTCCCCCGTGAACGGGGGAATAAGAGCCGATTGCTCTACCAACTGAGCTACAGACCCGCGATTCGCTCGTAATGAATGGCCGGTAATAAACCTATCGTACATATCCGTCAAATTTACAGAGGCTGGGTTCTCCTCGGTTTTCGGTAACCGAGCAACGAATCAGAAAATAGGTCGGCTCCTTCCCACGGACAGGAATCGCCCCCATTTTAGAGACAATTATTATCCGTACAAGCCCGATTTCAAATCGGAATAATTGAGGGGGCCTCACGGTTGAACAGGAGGATGAGTTCCAGGGAGTTCGCGCTTACGAGCCTCAAACCGGAGAAGGAGATTCCATTTTCCATCCGAGAATACGAGTCCAGGTGCAGAGCAGTCCGATCCGAAATGGAACGGGAGGACATCGATCTCCTATTCCTGTCATCTCCCGAGAGCATGTTCTATTTGAGCGGTTACCAGGCGGAATGGTACCAGGCGAGTTGTCCCCCGATCTGGGCTCCGGTGAGCGGCATTGCGATTCACAGGGATAGAGCAGATTTCGTTCTGTTCGACACCGAAGAAGAGCTCCTGATGACGAGGTACACGACCGTTTCGAAGGACACGCGGATCATCCCAGACGAAGGAGATATGATCGACTGGATCACCAGACAGCTCGAAGCCGATGAGCTCCTGCCGGGGACGGTGGGCCTGGAGATGTCCAGCTATAGGCCTTACAGGACGGTGAGCGAGAGGTTCCAGGCAGCACTGGAAAGAGCGGGCTGTCGGGTCGTGGATGGCACCGATCTGGTACGGCGTGTACGGAGGATCAAATCCCAAAATGAGCTCGGGTACATTCGAAGGGCGGCCGAGATCGGAGACATCGGGATGCGTGCCGCTGCCGAATCGATAAAGGCGGGGGTTTCGGAGCTGGAAGTATACGGCGAGATCGTCAGGTCGATGGCGAGTGCGGGCGGCGAGAACCCGGCCATTACCTTGCCGGTGATATCCGGGCTCAAGAGCGCTTGCGTTCATGCACTGGCATCTCGGAAGAAGATCGAAAAGGGCGAGATCGTCAATGTCGATATTTGCGGCGTATTCAACAGATACCATTCGAACTTGGCACGGACTTTTTCCGTCGGAGAACCTGATCCGGAAATCGAGAGGATTGTAAGACTCTCAGCAGGTTCTTTCGGGCTTCTGCGGGATATCCTGAGACCGAATATCCCCGTAGCCGAGGTGAACGAGAGGACCATGCAGTATTACGAAGATATGGGCATACTGGATGATCGGTTATGGAGCGGCGGCTACGAACTTGGGATAGCCTTTCCGCCGGACTGGGTCGGATCGTTTGTATATGATCCTTCGATCGATCCTTCAGGCCAGAAGTTTGCTCCGGGCAATGTCGTTAACTACGAGAGCAATTTCTATTTGCCCAAAAAGGCCGGGGCTCCCTACTCATAAACACTCTGGTGTTCGACCGGGCTGGGGCGGAGATACTCGGTAAGACCCAGAACGAGATTATCATTGTCGGCCAGTAGAACATTCGATTCCGAAGAATCGCAGAGGGACGAAGAAACGAATCTGCAACGCGATTTTTCGGGCTGCCCCTGCAAACCTTTTTCCGTTCATCGGCGATTCGGTGTATCATACTGCCACTGGAGCGGTGGGACTCCCAAATGGAAATCGCATTTCTCGGAAGCAGCAGCAGCGGCAATTCGACATTGATTTGCTCCGATGAGACGGACATTCTAATAGACGCGGGTCTGTCGGCGAGGGCGATCGAACACGGGCTGTCGATTCTGGGGAAGGAGCCCCGGGATATCGATGCGGTCCTAATATCTCACGAACATTCGGACCACTGTAGGGGCGCTGGGATTCTCTCAAGGAAATACGGCGTCAAGGTGATGGCGAACCTCCCCACCTTCGCGATGGCGCCAATCGGAAATGTCCTCTACTCAGAGTTCGCGACGATGACGCCGTTCGCTATCGGCGATCTCACGGTCAACAGCTACCCAGTGCCGCACAATGCCGCCGAACCGGTTTGCTTCACGGTGGACGACGGGACGCACGACATGGGATTCGCGACCGACCTCGGCAAGGTGACGGCGCTGATCGCCAAGGCGCTTTTCGACCGGAACCTCCTGGTAATCGAGGCCAACCACGATGAGGAGATGCTCTGGAACGGAAGATACCCCGCGTTCCTCAAGAAGAGCATCAGCTCCCCGAACGGGCATCTATCCAACCGTGACTCCGCGAAGGCGGCGACGGAGCTGGTCACTGAGAAGACCCAGGCGGTCGTTCTCGCCCACTTGAGCGAGGACAACAACACGCCTGAAAAGGCCGCTCACGAGGTGAGATCCCATCTGGCCAGGAAGTGCGTGTCAAAGAAGGTCATCAGTGCGGAGCGGCGGTCCATTACCCCATATATATCATTGCGCTGAGTGCTTGATCTCGATTGCCTTGTTGTGTCTGAGCAGTATCTCCGCGATGTTCCTGGGAAGGCTGATCACGTCCTCCTTTCGCAGCTGGTAGTTTCTCTCGGTTCCAGCGAAGGCCGGCAGATTCTCGAGGATCCTCACAATAACGGTGTCATCTCTCTCCGGGTCAGCGGTCTCGGGGATAGTCGCCTCTTCGACCTTCCGGATCTCGGCTTTCACCTGCGTCTCCTCCGCCTGTTGTTCGTTTTTCTCCTCGGCGCTCTCCACGCACTTCGCAATTAGCGTACGGTCGTGGTGGTTCGCGAAAAAATCCTTTAGCTCCTTGAAAGCTTCCAGCTCGTCCTTTGTCATGTTCTCGAGCCTGGGCTCACCGCCGAAGGCGCTGTTCATCGCCATGAGTGCTATCTTCCTCATCCTCAGCTCGTATATCTCCGAGGCGCGGTCCTGCGCCCGCTTGAGCTGGTTGAGAAGCATGCCCGAGATGTCGCTGTCGGACCTGTCCTCGCTCCCGCAGCGATCCCGGAGCGCATCCAGGTAATCCACCACCCGTCTGTAGAAATCAGAGGAGATCTTGCTCAGGAAATTAGAGCCAGATTCCTGCCGGTGGATCGACATCAGCTCTTCGTATGAGGTCTCCTTTTTCTTGGGCATCTAACTACCTGTACCCCTTTCTGCTCTTTTTCCTTTTCTAATGATCGGAGCGTCATCCCAAACTATTTTCGACTCGCATTGCAGTGAGGGATTCAGATACCATGGTAAGCGGCAGACGCATGCTGAGCGAGGCTGAGGGCGGGTGCTATTTGGAGGTGGAGACATCGCCCGGGGCCGGAGAGAGCAAGGTCATGGAAAGGGATCCTTGGCGTTCTGCACTGAGGATAGCTGTTGCTGCGGAGCCCGTATCCGGAAAGGCGAATCAGGAGCTCGTCCGGTTTCTGGAGCAGCTGCTGCACATGGCTAAGGGCAGGATTTCGATCGTTAGAGGTCATCGGTCACGCAAGAAGCGGATCTTTATACCCATCGGTCTCGAAGAGGCCGCAAGAGGTCTGGGACTTGACGAGCATTACTGACGCGGATCGGCTGGATCGGCTCGAAAAGATCATAGACGAGCTCGCGGAAAGAAGCAGGGTGGAGGTGATCGTCGTCGAGGGCATGCGCGACATCGAAGCCCTGAGGAAACTGGCGGTCTTCGGGAATATCAGAAGCTTACAGGTCGGCAACAGCGTCATGAATTTCTGCGAGCACCTGTCAAAGGAATATGAGCGGTTTATAATTATGACCGACTGGGACCGGAAGGGCGGGCAGTTCGCCCACCTGCTGAGAAAGGCGATCGAATCCTGCGGGGCGAGGTATGACGACTCGCTGAGGGCAAATATCGCCAGACTGACAAAGAAGAGCGTAAAGGACGTCCAAGGGCTCCCTGGGTTCATCGAGAGCCTGCAGAAGGCGGTCGAGCGGAACGCGTTTGCCAAGAGGAGCCTCCGACGGACAAATAGAAAATATTAACCACAACCTACCCCGATTCGAACCTGCGGGAGAAGAATGATCGACCCAGAGATTTTGAAAGCGCTAGGGATATCGTCCCCCGAGGAGCTATTCGAGGATATTCCCGCCGAGGCGAGAATCTCATCGCTCAAGCTGCCCGAGCCCATGGATGAGCGCGATTTCATCCGGCACTTCAAGAAAATCGTATCGAAGAATATCACGGTGTCGGAAACACCCTCCTTTCTGGGAGGTGGGGTGTACCGACATTACATACCCGCCGCGGTCAGGGAGATACTGGCCAGGTCCGAATTCTACACCTCCTACACCCCATATCAGCCGGAGGCGAGCCAGGGGATGCTCCAGGCCATGTTCGAGTACCAGTCCTACATGTCAATTCTCACCGGGATGGATATCGTCAACTCGAGCATGTACGATTGGTCCACCGCCCTTGGCGAGGCCGCGCTCATGTGCCACCGCATTAGACGGGGGAGCCGCTTCCTCATCGCACGGTCGACCTCTCCGGTTCGCAAGAGAGTCTTGGAGATGTATCTTCGCGGAATTGACGCCTCCGTTGAGGAGATCCCATTCGATCCGGAGACGAGCCGTCTATCTGTGGACTCCCTCGAAGATAAATTGAAGGGGGAGGTCTTCGGATTCTATCTGGAGAACCCGAACCTCTTCGGGGTCATGGACGAGAACGTGTTCGAAGTATCGGATTTGCTGGGCGAAGTGCCGCTCGTTATCGGCGCGGACCCCCTATCATTGGCGATTATGAAGCCCCCCTCCGAATACGGTGCGGACATCGTCATCGGAGAGGGGCATCACCTGGGCACCGACCCCAACTTCGGGGGACCGCTCCTCGGAATCTTCGGATGCAGGAAGGAGCATCTCAGAAAGATGCCCGGCAGGATAATAGGCGCGACCACGGATGCGACTGGAAAGAGGGCTTTCTGCATGACCCTCCAGACGAGGGAGCAGCACATCCGGCGGGACAAGGCGACTTCCAACATCTGCACGAATGAGTCGCTCATGGCCCTCGCGGCCTGCGCCTATCTTGCCGCATTGGGCGGGACGGGCTTTCGCGGAGTCGCACTTGAGAATCTCGAAAAAGCCAAAGATCTCTCAGGAAGAATATCCGAGATCGACGGGTTCCGGTCACCGCGGTTCGACGCCCCGCACTTCAACGAATTCGCAGTCGGCTGTGACATTCCCGTTGATAGACTCAGGAAGCGTCTTTTAGAGGGCGGCATTCAGATCGGCCCGTCGTTATCGAAAGATTTCCCAGAGGTCGGGGAGGCCGTCGTTATCGCGGTCTCCGAGCTGCACACCGAGGACGAGTTGAACAAGCTCATCTCATCACTGGAGGGGACGGCATGAACTACCATCAGGCGTCCTATGACGAGCCTCTGCTGTTCGAGATAGGCTCATCGGACGATGATTTTGATGTCTCTCTCTTAAGAGATATTCCAAAGCAGATTAGAAGAGAGGCTCTCCCGCTTCCAGATATCCCGGAGCGGGAGGTTTTTAAGCACTTCGTTCGGCTGAGCCAAATGAATTTCTCCGTCGACTCCGGATTCTATCCTCTGGGTTCCTGCACGATGAAGTACAATCCAAAGTTGGCAGAGCAGGTCGCGCGTTACTCCAAGGTTACAGACCTGCATCCCGAGCAGGATCCATCGACTGTGCAGGGAGCACTCCAGATCATGAACGAGCTGGAGGGCTACCTCGCAGAGATCGGAGGGGTGGACGCAGTCACCCTGCAGCCAGCCGCGGGCGCTCAGGGCGAGTTCACAGGCCTTCAGATCGTGAGGGCGTACCACTCGGACCGGGGAGGGGACAGAAACGAGGTGATAGTGCCGGATACCGCTCACGGGACCAACCCAGCCAGCGCCGCGATGGCCGGCTACGACCTCATCGAGATACCTTCCAAGAGCGGACACGTGGACTGCGACGCACTCGAGGCCATCGTTGGTAACGATACGGCGGCTCTCATGCTCACCAATCCCAATACGCTCGGGATCTTCGAGAGGGACGTGATCGGAATCGCCGATATCGTACATCGTGCCGGAGCTCTACTGTACTATGACGGCGCGAACCTGAACGCGATTATGGGCAGGAGCACACCCGGCAGCATGAATTTCGATATCGTCCACTTCAACCTTCACAAGACCTTCGCAACGCCGCACGGAGGCGGCGGGCCCGGGGCCGGGCCGGTCGGGGTCAAGCAATTCCTCGAGCCCTATCTTCCAGTGCCCAGAATCGTACGGAAGGGCGATCGGTTCGACCTCGACTACGAAAGGCCGAAATCGATCGGAACTGTCCGGGCATACGTGGGCAACTTCGCGGTACTTGTACGAGCATATTGCTATATTCGAATGATGGGAGCCGAGGGGCTCAGGGATGCCTCTCTTCATGCAGTCGCGAACGCAAACTACCTGCGTGCAAAGCTGGAAAAGCTGTTCGAGCTTCCGTTCGGAGGCAGGAGAATGCACGAGTTCGTCCTTTCCGGACGCAGCCTTAAAGAGAGAGGTTTGAGAACCTTCGACTTCGCGAAGAGGCTGCTGGATCACGGTTTCCATTCCCCCACAGTCTACTTCCCGCATATTGTCGACGAGGCAATGATGATCGAGCCTACGGAGACCGAGTCCTCTGACACACTTGACCGTTTCGTCGCGGCGTTCGAGGCGATACTGCATGAGGATCCTGAGATCGTTCAAACGGCCCCGCACAACACTTCGGTCGGCAGGGTTGACGAGGTCAAGGCGGCGAGAAACCTCATATTCAACTTTGGGTCTCTGAAAGCGCTCGAAAAATGATGCGATTGACCACTTAACGGGGTTACCAATGAATCATCCGAAGCGGTCGGATGCTTCCCCAGCCGGATATTTTTTTTCGTTGATTTCGATCTTGTCAAAGACCGCCTCATTCAGGTCGAACCCGCAGGCGTTTGCCATGCACAGCGCGTAAATCACGATGTCAGCGGTTTCCATCCTTATCCTGGAGATCTCCGCGTCATCGACATCGCTCTCAGAACCTTTCCACTGGAATATCTCGAGGAGCTCAGCCGCCTCGACCGAAAGCGCGATTGCCACATCCCTTGGGTTATGATATTTCGACCATGATCTCTCCTTCACGAAATCGGAGACCCTCTCCCCGAGCGACTTGAAATCCCCATCGTTCATTAGGACTGCCCCCGTGACCGTTTCACAGAAGATACAGCGCTGTATCATTTTAATTTAATTGGCTCGGGTGAGAAACTAACCTAGCGAATTTGCACTCATCTTAGCCAGCAGGAAGATGTTGAACATCGACAGCTTGGCCTGCACCTCGTTTTTTTCGACCTCTCCTCGATCGGCACCTCAATCGCTGTCCGAACAGCCTCGTTATCATGCCGACGAATTTGGCAGATTAGTACGGGCATATGACTATTATCTCGATTATGCCAAGTATGAATATAATACGCTAAATCTGATAACAAGAATCGAATATCCCAATGATGTCGTGACAGAATATTCCTACGATTCGAATCGAAACTGGCTAGAAAGGATTCACACCTATACAGAGCAGACAAATTATATCGATATTAACTACACGTACAACGATGCAGGGAAGATTACCGACATCAACAACGAGAATTACGAGTACGATGGCCTTGGCCGACTGATTAACTGCTACGGCTCATGGGGGACTATCAATTACACCTACGACGAAGTGGGAAATAGGCTTTCCCAGAAACACAGCTCAACATGGACGAATTATTCCTATGGTTCGTACAATCGCTTGAACTG
>OMKS01000106.1_pt1 | contig 70634 bp, 55 predicted proteins | sample 1674721 | NCBI WGS metagenome assembly OMKS01 (sample SAMN06264996, study PRJEB25208) | sediment metagenome | isolation source: hot spring sediment | place: USA: California | collected 2014-09-02 | reverse complement strand
GGGAAAAACGGGCGATTTCTCTGTCTCTATATAATAAGGCCTGTGACCGATACAGGCCGATTCACCCATCATCCATTCCAGGAAAGGAGAAGGACATGAAACGCATCCTCACACTCGCGGGCCTCGCTACCTGCGCGCTGATCTTTCTGCAGTGTTCACAAAGCACGCCCATTTCACCGGATTTGTTTGATGAAACGCAGGCCGTTCAGGCGAATCACGGAGGGCGTCCGGGAGGACCGCATCCCACGACGCAGGGAGAAAGCCCCGCGCTTCCCGGTACAGGTCCATAAGCGGATTGGATATGTAACCGGGGTGTGCAGTTCTGAATGAACTGCACACCCCTTTTTCTTAGCGCTAAGTACAAAAAATAAATATGATTACAGATTTTTATCTCCTCACGTTTTACCCTCCATTATTTATTGTGTGAATTGTGAAGTTGTTTGCGTGGGTTAAGCATTGTGAATGGAGGCTCTGCTGAGGATTCTTGGTGATCTCCTAGCGGTGCGCAGCCCCCAGAGAAAGTATATCGATTTCTATTCCGGGGTAATAAATTCGGACTGCATCGACTTTTATGCGAGGCGGGCGGTAATTCGGGGCTTGGCGAAAGGAAGAAATAAATCAAAAAGCCCAATGAAAATTGGGCTTGAGTACTGAATCATCAACTAGTACCCCCGGGGCGATTCGAACGCCCGACCTGCTGATTAGAAGTCAGCTGCTCTGTCCAACTGAGCTACAGGGGCATAACAAAAAAAATGTAAACAAAATCCCTCAAAAAATCAAATCGATTTTATCCGCGGCATTTTCTGTATCACCCGATACCCCCACTGCGAAACCGAGAATAAGAACGGGGAATGGACACGCAGAAACCGCCCGTAATTCACGAGCGTTCCCCCGAATTTCGCCTTAAAATCCCGTACACCATACTTCTCATCGGGATAACCCGCACCGCCGAAATCATACACCTTATATCCTTTTTGAGCACACGATTTCAACACATGCCACATGAGCATCTCGTTCACATTATAATTCAGAAACCGCGCGTCCGATCCCTGATACCAACCGTACGCGACGTCTTTGTAAAACAATTCGAAGGATGCCGCGGCGATCCGGTGATCGATGAGCGCCAAAAAAACGGACATTCTTTGCGCCGGATAAAGCGTCTCGAACGCGTTTTGAAACAACGAAATATCCGCGAGCGGGATGCGGTTGCGTCGATAGGTCGCTGCAAGGAGCCGATACGCCTTTGGGATCTCTTCGGGATCGGAAATTTCATGAAAGGCGACGGTCTCGCGGTTGACTTCACGGCGGATCCGTTTCCGCGTGTTCTTGCCGATTTGCCGAAGCAGGGCTTCCTCGGAAAGGTCGATGTCGACCAGGTAATTCAAATAATCCCGGTAGGGATATCCGCATCCTTTGAAGATGCTCCGACAACTCGAAATATCATTTAAATTACGGATCTCCGTAAATAAGATGCGATGATCATATAGCGCATTGTAGGCGTGCATCAGATGTTGCATTGCGGAAAGGCCGGCCGGAGTGTTCTCGTAGAGAATACCACTGTAATCGACCGCCCTGCGGAAGAAATCAAGCCGTACGGAACGCAACAGTGAAACCAACACAGGAAGGAACAGGGCCTGGATGCGGCCTTCTAAATCCAGGCAGGCCCATAGAAGCGGTTCGTGTCCCCGGGAGGCACTGAAAATCCGATAGAATTCCGGAAGATGAAAGACCGTGCCGCAAGGATGATGGTCGACAAACCGCCTCCAGAGGATTTCATCCAGTTCATGCACGATTCTCAGACCGAATGACACGGCAGGGGACCCCTTTAAGCAAAAGACGTCAAAACATAATTAAACATAATATACATTATAAGAAGTACTATTTGATGCTCTTAATCAAATGATCCGCTTGTTCCATGAATGGTGTGTAATGGCAATAGTTCTTGATTTTTTGTAACCAATCCGAAGCATCGGATTTCATATTTTTCTGAATCGCCGTCAATGCAAGATGATACAGGGCGAGCGGATTATTCGGATCGCGTTTGTACGCGGCATGCAATTCCTCGATCGCGGCGTCCGGTTTCTTTCTTCTCAGCAAATTCACACCATATAATGTCCGTGTTAAAGGATCTTTTTTCCCCAGTTCGATTGCTTTCTTTAGTGATTCTACGGCTTCTGCATGCATTCCGGCCAGGTGCAAAACAGCTCCGAGCGCCTTGTAATACAGGCCACGTTTTGAATTGATTCGAATCGCTTTTTTAAAACAATCAGCCGCCTCCTGGGTTTCACCCAGTCTGATCTTTGTTTCGCCAAGTAGATACCAGACATAATGATCGGAGGGTTTTAATTTCAAATATCCCTGATATTTATTGGCGGCCTTCCTGAAATCTCCGGAGATATAGTACTGGACGCCTTCGGTGATCTGTTCTTCACGCATTTCATCCGGAATGGCATCTAGTTCCGGATTTGCAGATTGATCGACCTGTAGCGAACGTTTTGCATAATCCGCCATTTTGGTTCCTGGTGCCAATTCGATGACCTGATGAAAATATCGGTTCGAACGCTTGAAATCGCCGAGAATATAATGAATTTTTGCCAGACCGAGATATGCCCGGATCTCTTTCGGTGACTGTTTCAGTATTTCCTCGAACAGATCGATGGCTTCATTGAATTTCTTCTGGATACTGAAGACCGTTGCCAGATGCAGCATTGCCAGCATACTCTTTCTGTCGAGACGGACGGCTTCAAGCAAGTACATTTCCGCATCCGAGATTTTTCGCATCCGGAGGGACGCGGCACCCAATACCAGAAAGGCTTTCGAGTGGATCGGGCACAACGCGATCGTTTTCTGCAGCGACTCTAGAGAATCCTGATATTGTTTCAGTTCAAAATGGACCAGCCCCAGTTGATAATGATATTGCGCATCTTCTTCATTTAACGCGATCGCATGTTTCCATTTTTCACCTGCGCGCGCGTATTGTTTCGAGCGAATCAGGCTCATGGCTTCATGATGAAGAGATTCGGCGGCTTCATCGATATGTGGCGGTTGCCAACTGAGAATGAGTTCGTCCCCCTTGATCAGGGCATTCAGGCGGCCTGAACTGGTCTGATAATGTGCGAGTACTTTGTTCCTGAGCGTTTCAGGATCCAGTTTTTCACCGGGAAGATTTTCACAAATCGGATCTTCCTGAAGTGCGTTCATGGTCAGCCTGGCCATCATCATCTTTTTCGTATTTTGAACAGGCATGATCTCCCCCCATGACAGTTTTTATGAAATTCCTTCGAGGACTGAGACGATCTTCTCCGCAAGCGACTCTTCCGGCGCCTGGAAGGTCTCCCCCGTTTTACGACAGCGGATTTCGAACCGATTTTCATCGATTCCCTTCGCCCCAATCACCACCTGGACAGGCATACCCATAAGATCCGCATCCTTGAACTTGAATCCGGCCGAGACATTCCGGTCATCGAACAGCGTCTCGATCTCCCGGGAAAGCAACGCGTCATAGAGATTCTCGGCCGTCCTCCTGACGGTTTCCTCGTCCATATTCAGGGCGATCAGATGCACCTGGTACGGGGCGAGGATCTTGTCCCACACCATCCCCTTCTCATCGTGATTCTGTTCGATGGCCGCTGCGATGATCCGTTCGACACCGATTCCGTAACTGCCCATGATAATCGGTATGGATCGACCTGATGGGTCCAGAAACAGGGCTTTCATGCTTTCGGAATATTTTGTGCCCAGTTTAAAAATATGTCCCAGTTCCATGGCATGGGTCACTCGGAGCGGGCCGCCGCATTGGATGCAGTCATCGTCCGGTACGACATTACGCAGATCGGCATAAATCAGGTCCGGCACACTCCGATCCGGAGCGATACCTTTTAAATGAAAATCGTTCTCGTTGGCACCCGTAATCAGCCCCTCCTGCCCCTTCAAAGCGGCATCCGCGACTGTCTCGATGGGCCGAGCCGGGCGGACGGGGCCGATGAAACCCGCTTCCGCGCCGCAAATACCTTTGATTTCATCGGGATGTGCGGGCCGTACCGTGTCTTTCAAAAAACCCATCAATTTTGCCTCGTTCAATTCATGATCGCCCCGCAGGAGGACCATGACGGGTTTCGATCCCGCATAATAAACCAGCGATTTCATGAACTGCGTCTTCGGGCGGCCGAGGAATTCCGAAACCTCCTCGATGGTCCGGCGGCCGGGCGTATGGACTTTCTCCAATTCTTCGGAAGAAAAAGACACCTCGGAGGACCGCGATTCGGCCACCTCGAGGTTCGCCGCATAGTCGCATTGCGTGCACAGGACAAGCGTGTCTTCTCCATGGAGAGATTCGAGCATGAATTCCTGTGAACTGCTCCCCCCCATCAATCCGCTCGAAGCGCCGACGACATAAAATTTCAAACCACAACGCGTGAATATCCGTCTGTAAGCTTCCGCATGGAGATCATATGACCGGTCCAGACCTTTCGCATCGGCGTCCAGACTGTATGCGTCTTTCATGAAGAATTGTCTCGCCCGGACGACCCCGGAACGGGGACGCGGTTCATCACGGAATTTGGTCTGGATCTGGTACCAGATCTGGGGCAAGTCCCGATAGGATTTCACGAATTTGCGTGCCAGATCGCAGATGATCTCTTCGTGCGTGGGTGCCAGGGACATTTCCCGTTTCTTGCGGTCCCGGAGCCGGAACATCTCGTCCCCGAACGCGGCGTTCCGTCCGGTCTCGTCCCAGAGTTCGATGGGATTCAGGGCCGGCATGTGGATCTCCTGGGCGCCGATCCGGTCCATCTCCTCCCGGATGACGGTCATGACTTTCTGCATCAGTTTCCATCCCAACGGCAAATAGGTATAGATGCCCGCGGCGAGCGGACGGATCAGGCCGGCGCGGAGCATGAGCCGGTGGCTCGGGATGACGGCATCCGAGGGGATTTCTTTCTGGGTGGGTATATAGGCGGAAGAAAGCCTCAAATCGTCACACTCCTTTCTCTATTCCATGTTGTCGACGACAGGCCAGTACGGTGTTCCGCAATAGCATGGCGATGGTCATGGGTCCCACACCGCCGGGAACCGGCGTGATGGCTTCGGCGATTTCCGATACGGGATCAAACGCCACATCTCCCGCGATGCGGTATCCCTTGTCCGAGGCCTCATCCGGTACCCGGTTCACGCCGACATCGATCACGACGGCTCCGGGTTTCACCATCTCCCGCGTGATGAATTCGGCCTGGCCGATCGCGGCGACGAGGATGTCCGCCGACCGTGTGATCTCCGGAAGATCACGGGTCCGTGAATGACACCACGTGACCGTGGCATTGGCGCCTTTCGCCTTCTGAACCAGAATCAGGCCCAGAGGTTTGCCGACGATATTGCTCCTGCCGACGATGACGACGTGTTTTCCCTCGGGGGAATACCCGGATCGGAGGAGCAGTTCCTGGACGCCGACGGGCGTGCAGGGCAGGTATCCGTCCGTGAATCCGGCCGCCAGTTTCCCTACATTGTACGGGTGGAAAGCGTCCACATCCTTGATCGGATCGATGAGTTCGATGACGGCATGCTCGTCGAGATGTCGCGGCAGGGGCGACTGCACGAGTATGCCGTTGATTTTCGGATCGGCATTGAGGCGTCGGATCGTCCGGACGAGTTCATCCTGAGACAGGGATTCCGGGAAGATCAGGGTCTCCGAACCGATCCCCGTCTCCTGACACGCCTTGCCCTTCATCCGGACGTACACCTTCGAGGCCGGATCGTCGCCTACCAACACCACACTGAGATGCGGATTCACCCCCCGATCCTTGAGGCGACGGACCTCGTCCGCCACTTCATTGCGGATGTTTTCTGCGATTTTCCGTCCATCGATGAGCTTTGCCATTTCGCATTATCCCCTGATTTGAAGACGTTCGATGTGTTGCGCCCGTCCGCTGATGGCATCCGCTTCAACAATTGCGCCGCAAAAGACGGGATTGCCCTCCCCTATTTTATAAATGACGGGTACCTGCGTCATAAACCGCTGGATGGCCGTGGATATATCCATTCCGATGACCGATCTGGAAGGACCGGTCATGCCTGCGTCGGTCAGGCAGGCCGTGCCGTTGGGAAGGATGCGTTCATCCGCTGTCTGAACATGCGTGTGCGTCCCCAGCAGTGCGGTAATCCGTCCATCCAGATGATAGGCCAGCGCCAGTTTTTCTGCGGTGGCTTCCGCATGGAAATCGATCAGGATGATCCGGATCCCCTGGGTGTGCAGATCCTGAATGATGCGGTCTGCGACGCGGAACGGGCAATCGATGGGCTGCATGAAACTCCGTCCCTGAAGATTGATCACGGCGATGCGGTATCCCCCCGACGTCTCAAAGATACAGCTCCCTCGTCCGACCGTTCCGGGCGGATAATTCAGGGGCCTCAATACGTGCGGATGATTGTTCAATACAGGGAAAATCTTTTGTTTATTCCAGATATGATTCCCGCTTGTGATCACATGTACACCGGAAGCCATAAAATCATCGACGATTCGCGGCATCAGGCCTTTTCCGGATGCGGCATTTTCTCCGTTCGCCACGATGAGGTCGAAATCATAATCTTTCGCGAGTCTTGGAATCGTTTCGGCCATGATTTCGAAGCCTTCGTGGCCGATCACATCGGCGACAAATAATATTTTGACTGTCAGCTGACTCATCAGATATTATTTGGCGTAATCCACGGCGCGGTATTCACGGATGACCGTCACCTTGATCTGACCGGGATATTCCATCTCCTGTTGGATTTTTTCAGAAATATCGGATGCGAGCTGGTCTGCCAGCGCATCGGAGGTCTTGTCCGGCATGACCATGACACGCACTTCCCGGCCGGCCTGAATCGCATAAGTTTTGGCGACTCCCGGAAAGGATTCGGCGATCCCTTCCAGCTTTTCGAGGCGTTTGATATACCCCTCGAGTGTTTCGCGCCGCGCACCGGGACGTGATCCCGAGACCGCGTCTGCCGCCTGGACCAAGGCGGAAATGGGAGACGTCATCTCAACTTCGCCGTGATGAGAGATGATCGCGTTCTCGACGATTGGGCCTTCTCCGAACCGTTTGGCCAGTTCGGCGCCGATCTGGAAATGGGTTCCCTCGGTGTTGCGGTCGACCGCCTTGCCGATATCGTGAAGCAGTGCGGCGCGTTTAGCCACCACCGGGTCCAGATTCAATTCGGCGGCCATCAAACCGGCGAGATGGGCCATCTCGATGCTGTGTTTGAGCACATTCTGGCCGTAGCTGGTCCTGAAATTCAGTTTTCCGAGCAGCTTGACCAGTTCGGGATGCAGGCCGTGTACCCCGGTTTCGAGCATGGCCTGTTCACCCAGTTCGACGATGGTCTCTTCCATTTCTTTGGTCATTTTCTCGACGACTTCTTCGATCCTTCCGGGATGAATCCGGCCGTCGGTAATCAGGGTTTCGAGTACACGGCGGGCAATTTCCCGACGATAAGGATCGAATCCGCTGAGGATGACCGCTTCCGGAGTATCATCGACGATCACATCAATGCCCGTGGCATTCTCGAAAGCACGGATATTTCGCCCTTCCCGGCCGATAATTCTTCCCTTCATTTCATCACTGGGCAAATGCACAACGGAAACCGTGGCTTCTGATGAATGATCGGCGGCGGTACGCTGTATGGCTGAGATGATGATTTCCTTGGCTTCCTTGTTTGCCGCGAGACGGGCCTGATCCCGGATTTCCTTGACTTCCTGAGCAGCCATTTGCTTGGCCTTGCCCAGTAAATTGTTTTTTAATTCCCTGATGGCCTCATCATGTGACATGCCTGAAATCCGTTCGAGCTTCTCGTTCTCCTCCGCGATAACGGCTTCTAATTCTTCCTGTTTGCGGGTCAGATATTCATTACGGTCTTTAAAACTCTGTTCTGTCCGTTTGATTTCATTTTCTTTCTGGTTCAGGTGTTCGAGACGTTTTTCGAGTTCCTGTTCTCTCTGTTCGAGTTTCCGGATACGGTTTTCATGTTCTTGCTTCTGTGTCCTTGTTTCTTTTTCGAAGTTTTGTTTCAATCGAAGCGTTTCATCTTTCGCTTCGATAATTTTCTGATTGCGAATCGCCGCGGCTTCTTTCTCCGCTTCGGAAACGATTTTCTCCGCGAGTTTCTCCGCGCTCGCGACTTTTCCCTGTCCCATTTTGTTGCTCAACACCCATCCCAGAAAGAACATCACCACGCTGATTGCCGCAGCGATAAATAAAATTGCCATTTCCATATCAATTCCTCCAATTCGGCTATCTGCATCAGGGACTTATTTTGTTGCAGGCAAGCCTTTTCGATTCTGAAATACACGGGATTGGATTTCCGGAATTGAAAACCGGCATTCCAAAAAAAAACCCGTACACTCACAACATCTTGCGGCTTGAATCGAACTTCTTTCACCACCTGTTGAAGGACGTGTGAATACGGGGAATCAGTCAAACTTTTTCATCCGGTTCGGGTGAAAAAGTTTATTATTTTTCTTTTAACTGCTGATCAATCAGGGAATTCAGATGTTGAAGCCTGTCCTCGAGCCGTTCACGTTCTTCGAAGAGTTCATGCGCGATATTGACTGCGGCAAGTATCGCCACCTTCAATGAAGAATCAACGCGGAGACTCTGATCGACCTCACGCATTCTGTGATCGACATAATCTGCTATGGCTTTGATATAATCGGCGTCCGCCTGTCCACGGATCACATAGTCGGCGCCGTAAATTCTCACTTTGAGGACATTTTTATCCGAACACATCGGAAAGGTCCTGATATTGTCATTGGATTGATATTTTACCTGATCCCTTCAACAAGTCCTGGCTAAGAATCGATTCATTCCAACTTTTCAAATTCCTGCAATTTCTCCAGTAAGTTCTCGACTTTTGTACGAATGCGTTGTTGTTTGTCCTGGAATCCGGCGATCTCGTTTTGTACAACCCGCGATTGTTCGGCTTCCTCCGTCAATACTTGGATCTTCTTTTCTTTTTCCGTGATGATGGATGTCAGTTCTTGATTTTTTGATTTGAGTTCCTGGTTCTCTTTCCTGAGTTTGCCGACCCACTGAATGATCTGGTCGATTTTTGTTTCCAATACATCGAAGGTCTGATTCATCATAGTTACTCCTCCCTTCGAGTCAGGTACGTAAACGGGCCTGTATTCTGGTCTCTAGTTTTCGGACAATCTCCATCATGACAGGATCAATGTCGCTGTCCTGCAATGTGCGATCCGGAGACGAGAAAGTCAAGGAAAACGCCATACTTTTTTTATCGGGTGGAATCGCCTTGCCTCGATAAATGTCGAATAAATCAACGGATTGAAGGGTCCCGTCCCCCGTTTTCAGGATCACGTCGATAACCTGTTCCGCCAATACGGACTCATTCACGATGATCGCCAGATCCCGTTTGACGCCGGGGAAACGGGAGAAAGGAATGAATTTTCTTTCTTCTGTTATCATTCCGTAAAGCGTTGCGATATCGATTTCAAGTGAAAAAACAGGATTCCTGATGTCCCAGTCTGCGCATATCGATTCGTGTATCAGACCAAAATGGCCGATGATGCGTCCATCGGATTGCATTTGTATGGCACGCTGATCACTAAAAATCGGAGATCCGGTGATCTCAAAATCGATTCTTTCCACATGCAGTTTCTGGAGTAGTGCCTCAACAACCCCTTTCAAATCGTGGAAATCAAACTTCTTTTCAGAAGCATTCCAGTAATGAACCGGACGATCATTACCGGTCAGCACCGCGGAAATCACTTCTCGTTCAGCCGGAGAGGAGCGGCCTGTCGATTCAAAAATCCGGCCGGTTTCAAAGAGTTTCAGATTGGACTGTGAACGATTCTGATTCCAGACAATCGTATCCAGGAGGCCCGGTATGAGGCTGCTTCGCATGAAAGCGGTATCCGGACTGAGGGGATTCTGTACGGGAACGGGTTTCCGGATTTCCCGATACGGTTTCACGGCATGCTCTGACACCATGCTGTTGCTGACGGTTTCAAAGAATCCCCGTCCGACAAAGAAGTCCTTCAGTTCCTCGACGAACCGATCGACACGGTTTTCCTGAGACGTTAATTGGAGTCTCGACAGGGTCGCATCAGGAATCCTGTCATAACCGTAATGACGCACGACTTCTTCGATGAGGTCAATCTCCTGCTTCAGATCGGGACGGAATGAAGGGATTGTCACGGAAATCGGCTTTGAATCGTCCGGCTTGAGTCCCAGGCCGGACAGGATCGAAATCACCCGGGAAACCGGAATCTCAATGCCCAGAACATGTGTGATCCGCTCAGGGCGGAGGGTAACAATCCGGTGAGGTATTTTCGATGGATAAGAATCGACTATCCCCTTGACGACACTGCCTCCGGTCAGATCAGAGATCAGCTTTGCCGCGCGGTTCACCGCATAGGCGGTGTTGTTCGGATCACATCCCCGTTCGAAACGTTGTGAGGCTTCCGTGCTGATTCCGAGACGTTTTGAGGTCCTGCGGATGGCCGGCGGATCGAAATAGGCACTTTCTATGAGAATATTCCGGGTCCGGTCCGAAACTTCGGAATTCTCGCCACCCATGATCCCGGCCAGCGCCACTCCCCGCCTGCCGTCGCAGATCAGCAGATCATTTTGGGTCAATGTATGCTTTAAACCGTCCAGGGTGGTGAAAGATTCCCCTCCTTCAGCCAGACGGACGATAATTTTCTTTTCCGCGATCAGATCGTAATCAAAGGCATGCAGGGGTTGACCGGTTTCCAGCATCACGAGGTTGGTCGCGTCCACGACGTTATTGATGGAACGGACGCCCAGCGCCTCGAGCCGCTCCTTGATCCAGTCTGGAGAGGGACGAATCTGCACATCCCTCATAATGCGGGCCGTGTAACGCGGACAGGCTGCCGGATCCATGATTTCAATTGAAATCCAGTCTGACGATACCTCATCGGATTCATTCACCGAATCATCCGGATAGGTTGGGCTGACGTCCGTCAGGACGCCGACTTCCCGGGCAATTCCGATGTGGCTGAGACAATCCGGCCGGTTGGGAGTCACATTGATTGAGAAAACCGTATCCCGTCTGTCTGAAGGACCGGTAAAAGCAGCCCCTTTTTCATGGCTTGTCGGATCGAGGACCAGAATCCCCTCGTGTGAATGCCCGATTCCGAGTTCGCGCTCGGAACAGATCATACCCTCTGATTTCACCCCGCGCAGCGTCACGGGTTTGATTTCGAGACCGCCCGCAAGCCTGGCGCCGATTCTGGCGACTGGCACGCGCTGGCCTTCGGATACATTGGGGGCCCCGCAAACGATCGACAGTGTTTCGTCGCCCACATCCACCCGGCAGACACTCAGCCGGTCCGCATCCGGATGTTTCTCGACCTGCAACACATCACCCACGACCACGCCTTCGAATCCGGTATCCGTCCGGATGACTTCCTCGACCTCCAGACCGCACAGGGTCAGTTTATCCGCCAGTTCATCGGGGGGCAGAGAAACGGGTATGAGTTCATTTAACCATTTCAGACTGATTTTCATCCGGATACATCCTAAAATTGCTTCAACAGACGCACATCGTTTTCATAAAACATGCGGATATCAGGTATGCCGTAAATCAGCATCGCAATCCGTTCCACCCCCATGCCGAATGCGAAACCGGTATACCTCTCGGGGTCATATCCTACGTAGTCAAACACCGCGGGGTTGACCATACCGGCGCCCGAAATCTCCACCCATCCGGATTGTTTGCAGACGCGGCATCCCCTGCCCCGGCAAATAAGACAGGAAAAGTCATATTCCGCGCTTGGCTCCGTAAATGGAAAGAAGCTCGGTCGGAACCGGATTTTGATGTCCGATCCCAGAAGACGCTGTGCGAAAGTCAGTATCGTTCCTTTTAAATCCGCGAAGCTCACGCCCTCGTCCACGTAAAGTCCTTCGATCTGATGGAAAACGGGCGAATGCGTAGCGTCCGGGGTATCCCGTCGATAGCAACGACCGGGTGCGATGATTCGTACGGGGGGAGGCTGATTTTCCATGACATGCACCTGAACCGGAGAAGTATGCGTGCGCAGAACAATTTCCTGTTCCTCGTCGATGAACAGGGTGTCCTGCATGTCTCTTGCGGGATGCCCCCTTGCGATATTCAGCGCATCAAAATTGTAGTATTCCGTCTCGATTTCCGGCCCCTGTGCTACGATAAATCCCATACTTTGAAAGCAGGACTTGATTTCACGGAGCAATGTCGTCAGCGGATGAAGCCGGCCGATATAACCGATATTACCAGGCAGGGAATGATCAAAAAATGATTCACCATGGGATTGCATATCCAGCGACCGGGCTTTTTCTGAAAACACCGTATTCATCTTGTCTTTCAGGGTGTTGAGCAAATGTCCCGATGCGCGTTTTTCATCCCCTTCGAGCGAACCCAGTATCCCGAAAAGACCAGCCAGTAACCCTTTTCGGCCTAAAAATCGAATCCGGATTTGTTCGAGCGCTTGTAAATCCGATGCTTCCGCAAGCGCCGAATCGAAATCAGACTCGAGCAGGCGAATCCGTGTTTTCAGATCGGATTTCATCGGGTATTATGTACTTTTAATCCGGTTGACGATCTGAGAGAAAGCAGCCGGGTCCGATACGGCCAGGTCTGACAGTACTTTACGGTTCAACTCGATCCGATTTTTGCTCAGGAGATCCATGAAACGAGAATAGCTCAAACCGTAAGGCCTCACGGCGGCATTGATACGGGCAATCCAGAGTTGACGAAACTCACGCTTGCGGACCCGCCGATCGCGATAGGCATAGAGCATCGCGCGTTCGACGCTTTCCTTGGCGGTTTTCAGGAGTTTACTCTTGGCACCCCGGTACCCTCTGGCGGACTTTAGAATTTTTTTCCGTCGCCGTCTGGATGCGACGGCATTCGTTGCTTTCGGCATGTTTTCCTCATGGTCAGATAAGAGTCAATTTAAACGACGAGCATACGCTTTACGCGGTTTTCCTGAGTCCGGTCAACCAGATCCGATTTTCTCAGATTGCGTTTACGTTTAGAAGTTTTCTTGGTCAGGATATGACTCGCGTAAGCCTTATCCCTTTTGATTTTCTTTTTGGCGGTCAGATTGAATCGTTTGGCTGCACCGCGTCTTGTTTTTATTTTCGGCATTGAACACTCCTTCATTACTTCGGCACAAAAATGGCCGTGATGCTTCGATTTTCGAAAACCGGATCGCCTTCTAACTTAGAGATGTCGAGCAATTGCTCGGTGACCCGCTTTAAGACGTCTTCACCCAGCTCAGGATGGACGATCTGTCTGCCTCTGAAGAGGATCCGAATCCGCAGATGGTTTCCCAATTCAATAAATTTGCGTGCCTGTTTGACCTTGAACATCACATCGTGTTCGTCGATGGTCGGCCGGAACCGGATTTCCTTGACATGGATGACATGTTGTTTCTTTTTGCTGATTTTTTCTTTCTTGCTTTGCTGATACTTATATTTGCCGTAATCCATGATCCGGCAAACGGGGGGTGACGCATTGGGCGCGATCTCGACCAGATCGAGCTCTGCCTGCTCTGCGAGTTCCATGGCGCGTTTAGGGGACATGATACCGTGCTGCTCACCATCATCACCGATAACGCGTACCTCGGGAACCCGTATTTCCTCGTTCAGACGAATACGATCTTTTTTAATCGCTGGTCCTCCTTGCCATTTCCTCTTTCAGGGTGGCGATGAATTCTTCGACCGGCCTGGAGCCGACATCTCCTGTTTTACGTTTCCGCACGGAAACGGTATGATCCTGGCTTTCACGATCGCCGATGATGCACATATAAGGGATTTTTTGCATCTCGGCTTCACGGATTTTGTAACCCATTTTTTCATTCCGCGCATCAAACCGGCAACGGAGTCCGGATTCAGTGAGGCGTGTCATCGTGTCTGATGCCGCATCTCTATGTTTCTCGCTGATCGGAATGACCACGCATTGCACCGGCGCCAGCCAGATCGGAAACGCACCGCCGTAATGTTCAATTAATATGCCGATGAACCGTTCGAGCGATCCGAAAATCGCCCGATGAATCATCACGGGCCTGTGACGCTCGCCGTCCGCTCCGACATACTCGAGTTCGAACCGTTCGGGCATGGAAAAGTCTACCTGAATGGTGCCGCATTGCCACAGGCGTCCGATCGAGTCACGGATATGATAATCGATCTTCGGCCCGTAAAACGCCCCTTCTCCGCGATTGATTTCGAAGGGAATTCCTTTTCGGTTCAGGGCACTTTGCAGTACCTTTTCGGCCTGTTCCCACATCGAAGCATCTCCGATCGATCTAGCGGGACGGGTCGAAAGTTCAATCTGATACTGAAAAAAACCGAATGCTTCATAGACTTCAGTAATCATATCGATGATTCGAATGACTTCCGTTTCCAGCTGATCCGGCATACAGAATACATGGGCGTCGTCCTGTGTGAACTGACGAACGCGAAACAAACCGTGCAGTACACCCGATTTCTCATGACGGTGTACGAGACCCATCTCCGCCATTTTAATCGGCATATCGCGGTAAGAATGCGGTGAATTCTTATAGACCAGTAATCCGCCCGGACAATTCATCGGTTTAACGGCATAGGCCTGATCATCGACAGAAGTGAAATACATATTCTCTTTGTAATTATCCCAGTGTCCGCTTCGGTGCCACAGGGTTTCATTCAGAATGATCGGGGTCCGGATTTCCTGATATCCGTGCTTGAAGAACATCTCACGCATATAATTCTGAATGGTGTTGTACAGAATCATGCCGTTGGGATGCCAGAACACAAATCCCGGACCCTCGGCCTGGAAGCTGAATAAATCCAGTTCTTTGCCGAGGCGTCTGTGATCTCGTTTTTTGGCTTCTTCCAACTGCCGCAGATGTGCATCGAGAAGAGATTTCGTCGGGAAAGAAATACCGTAAATTCGCTGAAGTACGGCATTGCGTTCATCCCCGCGCCAGTATGCCCCTGCGATGTTCAGTAATTTGAAGTGTTTGACATAATCCGTGCTCGGCAGATGGGGGCCGCGACAGAGATCTGCAAAACCATCATTGAAATAAACCGAAATGATATCATCCGGGAATTCCTGAATGATTTCGACCTTGAAGTGTTCTCCCCGCTCTTCAAAGAAAGCGATGGCATCGGCTTTCGACAGGGTGTTCCGTACGAAGGGCTGCGCCTTTTTGATGATCTCCCGCATCTTTTCTTCGATTCGGGGAAGATCGTCTGTCGTCAAGGGGCGATCGAGCGCGAAGTCATAATAAAAACCTCCTTCGATCGCGGGTCCAATTGCAAGTTTGGTTTCCGGAAAGAGAGACTTGACAGCCTGTGCCATCACATGGGAGGTGCTGTGCCAGAAAACCCCCATTCCGACCGGTTCATCGGTCGTGATAATACGGAGGTTCATATCACGATCCAGCACCTGAATTAAATCGACAAGCCGCCCCTCGATTTCGGCAGCTACTGCAGATTTGAATAAATCAGGATGCTGTATTTTCAGTACTTCTAAAATCGTGACGCCCGGTGTGCAACGCTGTTCGTCGCCATGATCTATTCTAACGTTGATGGATTCCAAAGATTAAACAAGACCCCTCGATAATATTATAAAAAACTATTAAAAAAATTCGGATAAAAAAAATTTTGTGGGCGATACTGGACTTGAACCAGTGACCTCTTGCATGTCAAGCAAGCACTCTAACCACCTGAGCTAATCGCCCAAAAATTCTTGGGTTTAAATGTAACATGATTTACCCCAAAAGTCAAGAAATATTTAGGATATGAAACCCGTCCAATCATCCTTAAAAGAGGGTTCCCGGTGAGAGAAGCCCATGCGGATCGAGAGCATTTTTTACGGATCTGAATTTACTTCTTTCCGCATCGGTGAACATGATTTTCAACAACTCTTTTTTAATTTTACCGATTCCATGCTCGCCGGATACACTACCTCCGAGCTGAACTGCCTTCCTCGACAGGAGGATGGAAACCGCTTTTGCACGATCGAGTTCGACCTCGTCGAGAGGCAGGAGGTTGACATGAACATGACTCTCACCGATATGACCGAAAATCACATATTCCAAATCAGCATCTTCCGCTTCTTTCCGGTATACAGCCATTATTTCCTCGAACCGGTGTCCAGGAACGACGAGATCGGTTGCGATCTTGTGTATCGCAGGACAACGAACCCGGTGTTCTTCGATTATCCGGTTGATGATTTCCGGGACGGCATGCCTGAAATCCTTCATCTCTCTGAGCGAACGGGCATCCCAGGCGCCCCAGGCCGTTTCCAGGGAGGAACCCTGTTCCTGAAGCAAACGGTCATAGGCTGTCAGAATTTCCTCAAGCGGGGCATTCGACATATCTTGCTCAATATAAATGGCCGCCATGGCTCCATCCCGAACCCGTGTCGCATACGGAGACCTCTCTCTCAACAAAAACAATGACTGTTGATCGAAGTATTCGAGCGCACAGGCCGTGATCACCGAATTCCGGTTTCTGTTTTCCTGGCGAATGCGCCTGGCAAACCGGATTGCCTGGATCTCTTGTTTAAAGAAACAGACCGCACCCAGGAGTGAAACCGGTTTCCGGGACAGGTCAACTGTGATCTCCGTAATGACTCCGAGCGTCCCTTCCGAACCGATGAACAAATCCACGAGATCCAGCGGATCATCGAGATGATATGCGGCCGTGTTTTTAATCCGTTTTCTGTTAAATGGCGGGATCGTGAGGTATAACGATCCGCCTGGACCAGGAAATTCGATCCGTTCACCCGCCCGTACAGACATTCCCCTTTTCAGTTCCAAAACGGTGCCGTTAACCAAAACCACCCTCAGGCCGTACACATGATTCCGGGTCGGGCCATAGAAAAAAGAACGGCTTCCTGAGGCATCGGTGGCGACCGTTCCTCCAAGATGAGCCGACATTTCCGTGGGATCGGGCGGGTAGAACCATTGATCGGAAACGGACAAGAATCCTGATGTGCCGGGAAAAGACTCTTTTTCATCCGTCCCGTTGGAATCGAGGAATCGGGAGAGCCGGTCGAGATTCACGCCCGGTTCGAGTGTGATTCGCCATATCCCGGTGTCGTCCGCTTCCGCCGACAAGATCCGTTGCATCTGATCGAGAGAAAGGATGTGGCCTCCGCAGGGAACCGCCCCCCCCAAGATCCCGGTCCTCGCCGCGGAGGGAGTGAGTGGAATCCGGTTCCGGCCGGCCTGAACGAGGATGTCCCGAACCTGACGCTCACATCGCGGAAACCAGATCCCGTCCGTATGCCCTTCCTGGAACCGGCTTTCATCGAGAAGATAACGGGAATAGCTTTCCCGTATCCGGACAGGATCATCGATAAAAAGGATTTCCGATACCTGATCATCGCGCGGTTCATGTCCGTGGATACGGATATTCATCTTCTCACTCCATGCGGGATACAAAAAAAGGGCATCGCTGCCCTTTTGGGATCGATAGTTGGAATCCGATCAAGTGGATTTGGAAGGCTGCAGTTGTTCATCCTTGAGTTCCCTGAGCCGGTCGACGATGTGGCCGGTTTCTCCGCGGCCGTCACTCCGGTTTTCAACCAGATCGACGACCATTTCCATCGCGAGGATTACAGAATCCAGGATCTTGGTATCCAGCCTGATTTCACGTGACTGTACGGATGAGAAGATTTCATCAATGGTCCCGAGTAGCTGACCGATTTCATCGAATCCGAACATCTGTGCGGATGCCTGGAGCAGCTTGCAGGACTGGCGGGCATCCATCACGGCACGATGATTATCGGGATTCATGCGCAACACATGAACAGACCGGTCAAACCGTTTCAGGTCACTTGCTGCTTCCTCTTCAAAAAGTGTGTAGAACAGCTTGGTCGCCTGGGTCACGGGTTTCGCCGTTTTAGCCTGGAGGGCCAATTCGTTGCCATTTGCCAGGATGGACTCTTTAATGTCAAAAATACTCTGCCCGTTGCTTAAAATGGGCATTTCGAACGCTTCCTCGGCCTCGGTCTGAACCGGATGCGGTTTTTCAGCTTTTTCAATCTGCATTCGTTCGGGTTCTTTTTCCTCCGCGATACCCGTGACAATCAGCATCACGCGCACGGATTGCTTCAATGCCTTGTCGATCGTGACTCCCCAGATGATCCGCGCATACGGATCGACATTGCGGGCAATCATCCGGACCACCTCACGCGCTTCCTTGAGTGTCATGTCCATACCGCCGGCGATATGGACCAGGACGCTCTGTGCGCCGGCGATGGAGGATTCCATCATCGGATGCGTGACGGCGCGACGGGCGGCCTCTTCGGCGCGGTTCTCGGAATTGCTTTCACCGAGCCCGATCAGGCCCGTAGGACCGTCACGCAGGATCATGCCGATGTCGGCAAAATCTAGATTGATCAATCCCCGGTTGAATATCAGGCTGGAGAGGCCGGATAGTGCATTGAAAAGGATATCGTCGCCCCTCTTAAAGGCCTCATGGAAGGGGACATCCGGATATTGTTCGGTTAATTTGTCGTTTCGAAGAACGATGACGGTATCGACCACTTTCCGGAGTTTATCCAGACCGATATGGGCGTTTTCCCAGCGAATCACTCCTTCTTCCGAAAACGGCATGGTCACGACGGCAATCGTCAAAATACCCAGATCCCGTGCGATGCGTGCGATCACGGGCAAGGACCCGGTTCCTGTCCCTCCCCCCATGCCGCAGGTCAGAAAGAGCAGGTCTGTTCCCTCGATAGACCGGATAATGGCGTCACGACTCTCCTCGGCTGATCGTTCGCCGACGACCGGATCTCCGCCGGCGCCCAGCCCGTTCGTCAGGCTGCGTCCGATCAGGATGCGTTCATCCGCACGGATGGAAAGCAAATCCTGGCCATCGGTATTGACGGCGATGGTCACGATATCTTTGATATTGGCGGTCGAAACATGATGGACGGTGTTGTTTCCGGAACCTCCGGCACCCAGCACCTTCACGATGGTCCGGTAAGAGAGGATTTCTGATGAAGGCGACTGTTCTCCCCTCACGTTTTCAGAAGCCATACCCATTCTCCTTCCCCTGAGGCGATTGATTTCTGCTATCACTTTGAATTTAAGCGGAGATGGATTAAAAAGCAAGAAAATTGTTTCACTGTGAGACATTTTTCAGGAGTAAATCGGACCGAATCGTTTTTTTCTCCGATTCGAACGTGTTTTCCTGGATCGAATGGCTGTCGAGTCTGGGTCTGCGATCCATGTTGCGATGAGTTCACGCAGGATTTCAATTTCAAAAGGTTTTTCGAAATACACGACATCCGGAAATTGACTCAGCCTCTGGGTCACATCGGCAGAACCGTACGCCGTCATCAGGATCAACAATCCGGTGGTCTGATGCTTCTTGGCCGTCCGGATCAATTCAATGCCGTCGCCTTCCTGCATTCTGAAATCGGTGATCAGGCAATCGAATGCGTTTTCTTTGAGCAGGAGCCGGGCTTTATGGAACGAATTTTCCGTGATGATTGTCCAACCGGGAAGGGTTTTGACGAGTCCGCGTGACAGCGACCAGGTCAGATCCTCTTCATCATCCACAATCAACATCTTCTTCATGTGCCAGCCGGCCTTTCTTCTGAGTCTAGTCAGAGCAAAAGCAAAAGATATGCCGCAATACGCTTCAGCTTATCAACTTGATTTATCTTGATAATATTCAATTATTAAGGGTTAAAGTAAGAAAATCGAGGCGGGTCGTACCGTATGCTGAATCCGTCTGTGAATGATCGAAAATTGTTCACAGTTCAATTTGATAATTTTTTAATTTTTCCCGAAGCGTCGAGCGCGAAATATCCAGAATCTTTGCGGCATGTGATTTATTTCCGTCAACCGACTTTAAAACTTCGAGTATGTGTACTTTTTCCATTTCACTGAGTGAAACTTTTCCAAGAGGGATCTGTCCGTGTGTCTGTACACCCTGTTTGCCGTGTAATTCAATGGGAAGATGTTCCGGGAGCAGAAACTCTCCCTGACAAAGAATGACGCCCCGCTCGATAACATTCTTGAGTTCCCGCACATTACCGGGCCAGGGATACGCCAGAAGCAGATTTTCAGTTTCTTTGGAGAAACCCCGGACCTTGCGGTTAAATTCCTTATTAAACTGATGGAGAAAGACCCTGGCAAGCAGCGGAATGTCCTCCGGCCTTTCCCTGAGAAGCGGCAAACAGATTTCCATGACTTTGAGCCGGTAATATAGATCGTCGCGGAATTCTTTATTCGTGACCAGTTCTCTCAGGTCGGTATTCGCAGCTGCGAGGACTCGGACATCGATTCTCAGGTCGCTGACTCCGCCGATCCTTCGGAACGTCTGGGTCTCGATAATACGGAGCAGTTTGGGTTGAAGGGACAATTTCATCGACGGTATCTCATCCAAAAAAATGGTGCCGCCATCTGCGAGTTCGAATAACCCTTTCTTCTGTGACTTTGCATCCGTGAATGCCCCTTTCTCATGACCGAACAATTCGCTTTCGAGCAGATGTTCGGGGATGGCGCTGCAATTGATGGTCACAAAAGGCTTTTCCCTTCTGGCGCTTGTATGATGTATCGCACCGGCGACCAGTTCCTTTCCGGTCCCGCTTTCTCCCTGAATGAGCACGGAAGTACGCGGGGTCTCGGATACGATCTGAATGAGCTGACGGACTTCTTCGATCTGTCTGCTCTTTCCCAGCAGCTGGTTTGCCGGATGCTGATCCTGATTCTGTCTGCGGAGCCGGAGCACCTCTCGTTTGAGCTGGGTATTTTCGAGCGCATGCCGGACGATTGCCTTCATTTCGTCCAGTTCGAAGGGCTTCATGAGATAGTCATATGCCCCATTTTTCAAGGCCTCGATAGCGGGTTTTGGATTTGATGTCGCAGTCATCATCAGCACGGGTAAATCTTCATGTGTTTCCCTGATTTCGGACAGGACGGCGAGTCCATCCATTTTGGGGAGTTTGAGGTCGAGGAGTACCAGATCGATCAGTTCCTTGCCCAGGGTCTCCAGACCGGTCTCCCCCGTTTTTTCGAAAAACACCTGATATCCCTCTTTCTTGAGGACATTCACGAGGCCGAACCCCAGATCTTCATTGTCTTCGATGATGAGTATCTTTGCAGAGTTCATACGGATTCTCCTGAGGGAAGCCAGATATGAAACGTGGTTCCCTTTCCCGATTCACTGGTGACGCGGATTTCTCCCTGATGTTCCTGGATGATTCGATAGACGATCGATAACCCCAATCCCATCCCATCCGATTTCGTCGTAAAAAAAGGATCGAAAACATGGTTGAGTATTTCTCCCGGAATTCCGGGACCCGTATCGGAGACCGCGACCCGGATAAAATTCGAACCCGTCCTGTCCGTTAACAAAGCGGGGCGTTCTTCGTCGTCAACGGAATCCCGGGCCGCCCAGACCGACAGATCACCGCCTTGAGGCAGAGCATCGATGGCATTCAGCATCAGATTCAGAAAAACCTGCTGCATCTGCTGCGAATCGACCGGGATTCTGGGAAGCGTATCAGGAATCGAGAGAGAAAGCGTGATGTCCTGATAGCTGAGTTTTTTTTCGATGAGTTGCAGGACATCTTCGAGGATATCGCCGAGTGCATGGAGTGACCGATCGGGTTTGCGTGGTTTGGCAAAGGTGAAGAACGTTTTCAGCAGATCGTCCAACCTGTTGACCTGACGCACGATACGGGTCAAATATTCCTTCCGTGGATCAGAAGCATCCATCTCTTCTTCGCAGGCCTGAGCCATCATCTTGATGCCGGCCAGCGGATTTTTAATCTCATGTGCAATACCCGATGCCAGGACGCCCAGTGAGGCCAACCGGTCCATCCGCAACACCTCGGACTGCATTTGTTTGAGCTGGGTAATCTCCCTGAAAGAAATCAACATACCGACCTTCTCCCCCGTCGTATCGATCCAGTCGGTTTTGTTGAAACCCACGAAAATCTGTCTTCCGGATTTTACGGTCAACCGTGCTTCCTGATTCAGGGTCAGAGGGGCCACCCCGGCCGAATCCGAGAGGAGAATCCGGGCTTCTTCCTCCAAAAAGACAGAAAAAAGTGTTTTCCCCGCGATTTCTCGGACAGACCATTCCAGTATTTTTTCGCCGGCCTGATTCAGTGAAGTGATCCGCCCCTTCAGGTCCAGCGTGAGTAATCCGGATTCCATGCTTTGAATGATGCTTTCATTGAAACTTTCGAGATCGTGAATGTCTCTTTCCAGCCTTTTCTCCTCGGTGACATCCCGTCCAATAACCATCGCCCCTTGGATGGTTCCCCGGAGTAAAATGGGAGTCAGGCTGAATGAAAGAACAGGTGAATCCGGGAAAACCGAAAGGATTTCCGTCTCGAATCGACGTGATCGGCCGTGCTGAACCTGTTCCAGCTGTTTTCGGACCAGGGTGCGCCGGTCCGGATGAATCAGATCCAGAAACGACCGGTTGAGCCACTCGGATTTCTCGAATCCGGTAAGGGTGAAAAACCGGTTGTTCAAAGAGGTGAGCCTCGCGGATTCATCGAGGGTCAGGATCAGGTCACTGGCGTTTTCCAGCAAATCCCGGTAACGGTATTCGGATCGTTTGACCTCCTGCATCAGTTCGGATTCATGCTTCAGCGACCGGTTTTGGATCAGGACGTTCTGGATGATTTCATGTATCTCATGCGGTCCGATCGGCAGCACATACCATCCTGCAAGTCCGCGGGCAAAGAGTTCGGCGGCGAAGCGGTCTCTCATGTCCTGATTGGAAACGAGTATTACGGGAATCTCGTGATGCGCAAAGAGGGCGGCGCTTTGTTGCAGCGCGCAAACAAAATCGTGTTCGGATGACCCGCTCTTTGATAGACCTAAAATAATCAGATGGGGTTTGAATTCATTCAGAATGCGGTCCGTTTCTTCCGTCGACCGGATTACTCGGATTTGATAGGAATCCGATGCGAACGGCGACCGGAGTCCGTCCGACAACCGGGGGTCTTCGGCGACAATCAGTATCCGTGTTGTCTCGGACGATCGTTTCATGCCCATTATACTTTCTTAGGCAGCGTAAATGAAAAAATCGACCCGATTCCGGGTTGACTCTTTACCCGGACTACGCCATGATGTCTTTCGATGATTTGCTTGACGAGGCTTAATCCGAGACCGGATCCTTCCGGTCGATCCGTTTCTTCCTGGGTCCTGACCCGATAGAATTTCTCGAAAATCCTCGGTAATTCTTCCTTGGGTATGCCGCATCCGTTATCAATAAAATTGACAATCAGTTCTGTTTCCTCTTCCTTGATTTCGATGCCGACTTTGGCCCCGTCCGGGCTGTATTTGATTGCATTGCTGAAAAGGTTGATTAAAACCTGATCGATCATGGCGGCGTCACCGAGTGCATCGGACAGATGGCCTGGGAATTCGGTGATGACGCGGATTTGTCTTGATTTCGCGAGTTGTGTATGAGCTTCCAAAAGCCGTGTGATGGATTCCCTCAAATCGAAGGGCTCAATGTTTGGTTCCGTGCGACCGGATTCGAGTCGCGACAAATCAAGAAATTTATTGACGAGATCTGTCAGACGGTTTGATTCCTCGAGAATCACATGGGCGTATTCATGCGATTTGGGATTATCGAGTCCGGTTCCGAGCAGCAATTCACTAAAACCGCAGATGGATGTCAGGGGAGATTTGAGCTCATGTGCCACCATGGAGACCAGCTCTGTTTTCATGCGTTCGATTTCACGCTGCTCCGTCACATCACGGATAATCGTGACAACACCGATGTGGCGGTCTTCCTCCGTCGTCACCGGAGCCGCATGGGCATGAAACACTTTCTGCTCATCGGTCTCGATAACTCTCAGATGGAAATCAATGGACGTGGCTTCCTGTGAAACACGGACCTCTTTAATGAGCGACACCAGTAATTTGGCCTTGATATGCTCCGCTACCGGTTCATTCCGGACACCCGTTTCTCTGAGATCAAACCACCGTTCAGCCACGGGATTGATGACGAGGATTTGGTCTATGTTGTCCGTTACAATAACACCATCTGCGATATTCCTGAGAATGGTCTCGGTTTTGTTTTTTTCGATGATGATTCGGCTCACATTCATCTGTTGAATATGGTCCATCTCTTCGGCCATATAATTGATGATCCGTCCGATCCGGTTTGTCTTTTCGTTTTTTAATTCGGGCACACGAATCGAGAAATTTCCCCGGCTCATCTGGAAAGCGGCGTCATAGAGCGGTTGCATGGGACGATCGATCCAACGTGTGACCATCAGAACGGAGAGAATGAGGCCGATGAGATAAACGGTCGCGCCGAATGGGATGAGAAACGTGAAGTCAGTCACACCTTCGTGTCCGATTTCTTTTTGAACCATGAGTTGCCATGGCAGGAGAGAAAAATCGATCGGCATGGTAAAAACCCGGTCTTCAGTCGTTGCTCGGTTGATACCGGGGGAAAATCCGGCGGAATGGGACACGGTGTCTCCGGCCATATCGATCAGGGCGAATTCCAATCCTTCGGGTGCGAGCCTGTTAATCTGTGTCTGTATATCCGAGAAACGGATCTGAAGCGAGAAATTTTTGGTATCGTTTTCACGTTTATAATGCAATGTCACGATGGGATAGCCGAGTATCCGCGTCGAGAGGACGCTCGATATCCAGAGGGTCTGGGTGCGTGGAGGAAAAATTTCATCGGGACGCTGGAGTAAATAATCAAACAACTTCTGACGCGAAGCAGCTGAAAGATTCTGTACCTCCGAATACTCCCAGAAATCTGAATCGATCTGATGGACCGGCCAGCGCAACTCAACACTATGAACGGTGACGGAGAAAACGTTGGGATGTTGTCCATGCCAGTGTTCGATCAGGCGCTGCCATTGATCGGAAGGCAGCCGGTTTAATGAATCGGAAAGCGCTTGCAGGATCCCGTTCCATCGATACACATGGTTCGATTCGATCCGTTGGGCCAGGGCGATGCCGTCTTTTCGCCATTCTGCTTCCGGACTCCCTAAATCCGGGGTGAACGGTTTAACCCATATAATAACACCGGCCAAAAAGGAGAACAGCGCATGAAAACCGATAAAAAACAGCATCACTTTCCAGAAATTCTGCCAGTTCACGGATTTTCTCTGTGCGGCTTTTCTCACGTTCGCATCCAGTCTTTCGATTGATACGCCCGGATTTGCTGTTTTCCACCCGCCTTGGCATGATAGAGGGCGTCGTCGGCGCAACGGATCAGGGCGGTAATCTCATCCGCATCAACGGGGAATTCCGCGATGCCCGCGCTGAGCGTAATCCGGCAGAGTACATCGGAATTTTTCAAAGGATCTTGAAAGAGGCTGGATATTTTCTCCGCCACCCGGACCGCCGTGTTTTTGTCGACCGACGGCAGAATCAGGATGAATTCATCCCCGCCGTATCGGGCGACCACGCCGGATTTCTTGACTGAACGACGGATCAGGCGGCCGACTTCCCTGAGCAACCGGTTTCCGGCCAGATGTCCGTATTGATCGTTCAGCACCTTAAAATCATCCAGATCAAAAATCACGAGTGAAATGGGATCATTCAGTCGCTTCACGCGCCGTATCTCCATTGTCAGCCGCTTTGTAAAATAGCGATAGTTGTAAAGACCCGTAATGGAATCGGTGAACGCTTTTTTCTTCCATCTGGATGTTTCGGATCTGAGTGACCGGTCCCGTGCATCCATGATGTTTTTCATTTCAACCAAATGCGTCAGACTGAACAACCGGCGATGGAATTCGAATTCACGGATCGGATAACGGATGATTTCAGAAAATGCAGACCGGTTCATCGACGGGTCCGGACACGGGCCGTTCTCATCCACGATCCACAGGACCGGAGTATCCGGATCCATCCCCGCAGCCTCCCTCCCCCAATCCCCGTAAAATGTTCCCATCCGTCCGTCGAGGATCAGGAGGGATGACCCTTTGTTATTCTCACCCGGATACGTGATGCGGCGAAAGAACAATCCTTTCTGTGTCAACCAGATGTCGAGGATATTCCACAGTTCGTCGTCACGCGTCATGACGTCGATCCTCAGTTTTTGTTCCGCCGCCTGGATCGATTTATTCAATTCTTTCACGGACTCTCAAAAGAATAACGGACATCCGGATTCCGGGCGGCCAGCGCTTCATCCAGCCTGGAAACCGGCGTTGTCCGGGGTGCGGATTTTATTTTTTGGGGATCTCTCGTCGCCTCCCCGGCGATGGTCAGCATGGCGTCGGCAAAGGCATCGAGCGTTTCCCGGGATTCGGTCTCTGTCGGTTCGATCATGAGCGCCTCGTGGACGATGAGCGGGAAATAGACCGTCGGGGCGTGGAATCCTTCATCCAGGAGGCGTTTGGCCATATCGAGGGTCCTGACTCCGTTTTCCTTCTGCCGGTCACCCGAGAGCACGAATTCGTGCATATGATGCTGCGGATGCGGCAGTATAAAATCCTTTTCGAGGCGCCGCATGAGATAATTCGCGTTCAGGATCGCATTTTCGCTCACACGCCGCAAACCCTCAGGACCGAGCATGCGGATATATACATACGCCCTGACCATCACGCCGAAATTGCCGTAAAATCCGTGAATTTTCCCGATGGTTTCCGGAAAATCCCAGTTCAGAGACACATCCGGTCCCCGGCAGGAAATCACCGGGACCGGCAGGAACCCGGAAAGACGGTTTTTGACCCCGACCGGTCCGCTGCCCGGCCCCCCCCCGCCGTGCGGCGTGGAAAAAGTCTTGTGCAAATTCATATGGACGATGTCGAATCCCATGTCGCCTGGTCGGCACAAACCCAGCAGCGCATTCAGATTGGCCCCGTCCATGTAGAGCAGCGCATCCACGTCATGCACCCGTTTGGCGATCTCGACCACCTGTTTCTCGAACAGTCCGAGCGTGTTTGGATTGGTCAGCATGAATCCGGCCACGTCTTCATCGAGATGTGCCGAGAGATCGTCCAGATCGACCAGTCCTTCCTCCGTGGACCGGATCTGAACGGTTTCGTAACCGGATATCGCGGCGCTGGCGGGATTGGTCCCGTGCGCGGAATCCGGCAGAATGATTTTCCGGCGCGGATTGCCTTTTTTCTCATGATAGGCCCGCATGATTTTGATGCCGGTCATCTCTCCGTGCGCACCCGCGGCCGGCTGGAGTGTGACTGTATCCATGCCCGAGATTTCAGCCAGATAACAGGCCAGTTCGCCCATCAGCTTCAGGGCACCCGGCAGACCATCCCGCTCCTGGAACGGATGCAGATTCATGAATCCGGGAAGGCGGGAAAGGGTCTCATTGATCTTGGGATTGTATTTCATCGTGCAGGATCCGAGCGGATACAGCGCTTTGTCCACATGATAATTCAGCACAGAAAGATGGATGAAATGGCGCATCACATCCAGTTCGGATACTTCGGGCAGACGGGCTTTCCGATTCCGGATCAGGGCTTCGGGAAGCAGGCTCCGCGCGTTTTTCTCCGGTACATCCATCGGAGGGAGAGAATAACCCTTCCGACCCTCCGAGCTGATTTCAAAAAGAAGGGGTTCGGGCATGGACACCTCTGATTGTAAGGACTGTATCAAATATGGGAATTTTTCAGTCAATTCACAAACACATTATGCCATGCCGGACACAACGGCTTTTTTTAGTGTCCCTGCATCACGTCGAGTGCCGTACCGTAGCGTCCGAACGGTGCGCTGACCTGAATCCCTTGCGTCCGTTTTCGGACATGCGCCGCCATCTCTCGCGCGATCTCAACGCCGGCCTTGAGCTGATCTTCACGTGTGTCGAAACGTCCGATCCGTTTCAGCAAACTGTCCGGGACGACCACGCCCGGTACCTCGTTTTTCATGAATTCCGCATTCCTCAGACTGACGAGCGGCCACACTCCGGCCAGAACGGGCGGCGCGAAGTCCAGGATTTTTTCCAGGAACCCTTCCAGCACGGCAAAATCAAACACCGGCTGTGTGATGGCGAATTCCGCGCCCGCTTCGACTTTCTGTCGGAAACGTGCGACCTCGCGTTCCACGTTGACGCTGTTGGGATCGACGCCCACGCCGATCAAAAATCCGGTCGGCGCTCCGACGGGGCGCCGACCGATATCCAGTCCCCGGTTCAGGCGGCTAAGCAGTTGAGTCAGACCGATGGAATCGATATCGAAAACAGCCGTTGCGGCCGGATAATCGCCCATCATCGGGGGATCGCCCGTGATGGCAAGGACATTATTGATCCCCAGCGCGCTCGCTCCGAGCAGATCCGATTGCATGCCGAGCAGGTTTCGATCCCGGCAGGTGTAATGGAGCACGGTCTCGATGCCGATTTCGGTCTGGAGCCGGACGGCCAGGGCCAGGCCGTTCAGACGCGCGGAGGCACGCGGTCCGTCCGGGATATTGATCGCATCGATCCTGTTTTCCTGGAGCAGCCGAGCGCCGGAAAGATGTTTTTCGAGTTCACGGCTTCGCGGCGGAACCATCTCGACCAGGGTAACGAATTCCTTTCGGAACAGTTTATCCGCCAGACGGGATTTTTCTGGAAACGGAACCGGTTCCGGGAGCGCGGCCTTTTCCTCGTGCAGGGTGATGGAAGATTCGGGACGGATACGCGTCCGCGTCTCTTTCTGGGCAAGTGCGTCCGCCATTTTCCGGATGTGGACCGGGGTGGTCCCGCAGCATCCGCCGAGGATCCTTGCGCCAGCCTCGATCAGCCGCTTCGTGTATACCCCGAAGTATTCCGGGGTGGACATATAGAAAGTCCGGCCGTCGTGAGAATGGGGACGTCCGGCGTTCGGCATGATGGAAATGGGTTTCCCGGTCAGGCACACGGTGCGTTCGAGAAAGTCGAGCATGGATTTGGGGCCGACCGCACAGTTCAATCCGACTGCATCCACCTCGAGTCCGGAGAGTCTCCTGATCGTTTCTTCCACCGTGGAGCCGTATTCGGTCGTCCCGTCTTCGAGCACGGCCATGTGCGCGAGGATCGGCAGCGCGGCAAGGGATCGAATGGCCAGCACCGCCTGTTCGATCTCGTCCAGATTTCGGAAGGTTTCCAGAATCAGGAGATCGACGCCTTCTTCAAGCAGGGGTTTGGACTGTTCTGCGAAAGCGTCGCGGGCTTCTTTGCGTGATATTCCTCCGAAGGGCGCGATCTCCACGCCGAGGGGCCCGATGGAGCCGGCCACGTAGACCGCATTCTCCGCCGCCTTCCGGGCGATGCGTACTCCCTGCATGTTGATCTCTGCCAACCGATCGGAGAGACTGTGTCTGGCGAGTTTGAACCGATTCGCGCCGTAGGTGTTGGTTTCGATCACGCACGCGCCCGCCTCGACGTATTCCCGGTGAATCGATTCGATCAGATCCGGATTCGAGAGATTCAGGGCGTCATAGCATTTGTCGATGAAGACGCCCTTCTGATAGATATACGTGCCCATCGCCCCATCAATAAGGATGAGTTGGTCTTTTATGGTATCGCGAAACGAAGTCATCCGGGTCGTTTTTCCTGTATCATGGGGATATATTGCGTGAAATCTTGTTCCATGCCCTCAAAACAGTTCAGGCAAATCTCGATTTCTTTTCGATTCCGAAGCACCCCGGAACGAAATTCGTGGCTGACGGAATTCGTCCAGAGTGAGAGAATATCCTTTCCATCCTCAAAGGCATTCCCGTACCCGAACCGGCCGTCCTTGTCGAAACAGCACGGCGCGAGTGAACCGTCCCAGTTCAATACCGCGCCGTACCAGAGAAACTTGCACCAGTTCGGGACCGTCGATTTGATCCGCAAGGCTTCGCCTTCGATCCGATAACGCCGGAAGGATTCGTCTTCCGGGAGAAACGCGGCGGCCTGATCCGTTGAATAAACCTGCGGACTCTTCAATTGCAAGATGTCGGCGCCCAATTCCCGGGCCAGTTTCCGCACCTCACCGAGCCGGGACGCATTTTGCTTGAAGACCAGAAACTGGAGGTTGATGAGCGGGGTCCTGGATCCCATCTTCTTTTTTCTCTCCGCGAGCAACCGGACACCGTCCACGACTTTCTGAAAGCGGCCGCCGACCCGGTAGGTTTCATAACTCTCCTGATCCACACCATCGAGCGAGATGATGATTTCATCCAGTCCGGACCGGATGAGATCGTCCACACGAGATTCGGAGTCGAGGAAATGACCGTTCGTACTCGTCATCACGGCGATGCCCTTCTGTTTGGCGTATCGGATCATCTCCACCAAATCGGGGTGGAGGAACGGCTCCCCCTGATTCCAGAACTGGATCAACAGCAGGGTGTCGCCGATACGGTCGAGGACCCTGCGATAGGAATCCAGATTCATCTTTCCCCGCGGACGGCTCAGATCCCCGTTTCCGGAGGGACACATCGGACATTGGAGGTTGCACAAATTGGTCGGTTCGACCATGAGCAGAGCCGGTTTGCCGCGGACCACGGGTTTTCGGAAAATCCGGGAGAGACCCATGGCCAGAACGATATGGAGCAAATTGAACAGGCGCCGTCCGGTCAGGCGGAAACGGTAAGAGGACAGGATCTTCCAGATGATTTGAATCGGAATATGCATAAAGAACTATCCCCTCAGTTCGACGCCCTCCGGCCCCAAAACCTGCCTGAATCCTTCAATCAGCGCGGGAGAGGGGCGGACCTTGATTGACTTCGATTTGAGGCGGCAGACATCTTCCCCCATACTCACGATAAAAACGATGGGGCAATCTCCCGGATAGCGTTCCGCCATCACTTTAAGACGGTCCAGTTCACCGTGCGTCAGCCCGTCGTGATCGAGCCGCAGCACCATCCCTTTCACCATGTTCTCTATCGCACTTTTCAGGGGCAATACTTCGGATACCATGATGACGGATTCATCCGTTTCTTCCTTGCGATCGAGTTTCCCTTTGACGACCACCAGATTCTCCTGACGGATCTCATCCCGGAAATTGTTATATGTCTCAGAAAAGGTGAGACAGCGGACAGATCCCGTGAAATCCTCGAGGGTAAAAAATGCCATGGGATTGTTCTTGCGGTCCAGGCGCGTTATCACCTCGGAGACGATGCCGCATAGCCTGACTCTTGAACCGTTGTTCGTCTCCGGAAGCAGTTCGACGGGCGGATCCGAAAAGGTCAACACCTCCCGGCGGAACCGGTCGAGCGGATGTCCGGAAATATACAGGCCGAGCAGTTCTTTTTCACGTTGCAGCCGTTCTTTCTCGGAATAATCTTCCAGATCGGGTAAATCGGGATAAACGACCTCACCGGAGGATGCATCGCCGAATATGGAAAACTGACCCAGACTGGCCTCTTGCTGGGCGTTCTGCGCAAATGCGATCGCCGTGTCGAGTATCGCTATTTTCTGAGCGCGGTTACCCTCGAGCGCATCCATCGCTCCAACCTGAATCAGGCTCTCGATGACCTTCTTGTTGACCTGACGGAGGTTCAGATTTCTGCAGAACTCGAAAAGAGTCGCGGAAAGACCGAAACGTTCGCGGGCTTCCAGGATGCACTGAATGGCTCCCTTCCCGACATTCTTGATGGCGCAAAGACCGAAACGGATACCTTTCTCAACGGCGACGAAACAAGCGACGCTGGCATTGACATCGGGCGGGAGTACCGGAATTCCCATCCTACGGCATTCTTCGATCAGGATCACGATGCGGTCCGTATTCTGCATTTCACTCGACAGGTTCGCCGCCATGAATTCGGCCGGATAATGCGCCTTGAGAAAGGCTGTCTGATAGGCGACGATGGAATAGCAGGTCGCATGTGATTTGTTGAATCCATAACCGGCGAATTTATAGATCAGATCGAAAATGGCGTTCGCCTTGTCGGCGGGAATATTGTTTGTTGCCGCCCCCGCAATAAACGCCTCCCGCTGTTTCTTCATCAGTTCGACATCCTTCTTGCCCATGGCCCGTCTGAGGATATCGGCGGCTCCGAGGCTGAATCCGCCCAGGTTGGCGGCGATCTGCATCACCTGTTCCTGATAAACCATGACGCCGTATGTCTCTTTCAGGATGGGCTCGAGCATGGGATGCATGTATTCGATCGGGATACGGCCATGCTTCCGGTCGATGAACTCATCGATCCAGTCCATGGGTCCGGGACGGTACAGGGCGTTCATGGCGATGAGATCGCCGATGCATTCGGGTTTCAGTTTGCGTAGATATTCCCGCATCCCGCTCGATTCGAACTGAAAGACACCGACCGTCTGTCCGATCGAGAAAATTTCATACGTTTTCGGATCATCCAAAGGGAGATCATCCAAATCGACTTCGATTCCGCGCCGTTTCAGAGCTTTGACCGTTTGGTCGATCACGGTCAGCGTGCGGAGTCCGAGGAAATCCATTTTGAGCAGACCGACACGTTCGAGAGATTTCATGTCGTACTGCGTGGTGATGTCGCCCTGGGGAGACTTGAAGAGCGGTACATAATCGGTCAACTCCCCGGGCGCGATCACCACACCCGCCGCATGGGTCGAGGCATGTCTGGCCACTCCCTCGAGAACCTGCGCATTCCTGAGAAGTTGTTGATTGACTTCGCTCGACGTGACGGCCTCCCGGAATTCCAACGCTTTTTCAAAGGCTTCATCAAGCCTGAAATTGAGAGGAATCCGTTTGGCAAGTTGGTCCACATCGCCATAGGGTATCCTGAGTACACGTCCCACGTCCCTCACCACGGCCCGGGCGTTCATGCTCCCGAATGTGATGATTTGGGTGACACTGTTGTTTCCTCCATACTTCTTTCTGACGTATTCGATGACTTCTTCACGACGTTCATAGCAAAAATCGATATCGATATCGGGCATGCTCACCCGCTCCGGATTCAGAAACCGCTCGAAGAGCAGATTGTAGTGGAGCGGTTCCACATCCGTGATGCCGAGTACATAAGAAACCATACTCCCGGCTGCGGAACCGCGACCCGGTCCCACCGGAATGCCCTGTTCCCTTGCATAGGTAATAAAATCGGCGGTGATGAGAAAGTAACTCTGATACCCCATTTGTTTGATTACGGAGATTTCATATTCGAGACGTTTCCGAATTTCCGTTGTGATAACGGGATAGCGCTTTTCAGCCCCCTCCTGAACCAGTTTCTCGAAATACTCATCGCGTGAAATCCCGCCTCCGGAATCGGGAACCTCGAATTTTGGGAAATATTGATCTTCGAAATCGAGTTCCAGGTTGCACTTTTCGGCGATTTCGAGAGTCCGGTTCAGCGACTCCGGAATATCCCTGAACAGGTCCGACATTTCCTGGGGCGATTTGAAGTAGACCTGATCCGTGGTGAATCTCATCCGTTTGGGGTCGTCCCAGTCCTTTCCGGTCTGCAGGCAAAGCAGAATATCCTGGGCCTCGGCATGTTCACGCCGGAGATAGTGGGTATCGTTCGAGGCTACGACGGGAATATTCAGTTCCTGTGAAAGATCGAGCATCCCCCTGATCGCGTCTGCTTCTTCGGAAATGCCGTGATTCTGGAGTTCGAGATAATAATCCTCACCGAAACGTTCCAGAAACCAGCATGCCGCCTCCCGGGCGCGATCCCGATCGCCCCGGATGAGGTGTGTGGGTACTTCACCCTTGATACAACCGGACAGGACGACGAGTCCTTCGCGGTGTGTTTCCAGGACTTCCTTGTCGATCCGGGGTTTGTAGTAAAACCCTTCCAGATAACCGATGGAACTGAGCTTCATCAGGTTCTTGTATCCGGTTTGATCCTTGGCGAGCAGGATGAGATGATACGAACGATCTTCGTCGGATTGTCTTGTTTTTTCGTGTCTTGAATGCGGAGCCACATAGGTTTCAAAGCCGATAATGGGTTTGAGGCCCTGTTTCACACATTTTTCGTAAAACCGGATCGCACCGAACATGTTGCCGTGATCGGTAATGGCCAGCGACGGCATCTTGAACTTTTTGGCCTGTTCGACCAGATCATCGATGCGGCAGGCCCCGTCCAGAAGGCTGAAATAGGTATGGTTGTGCAAATGAATGAAGGAAGACATAGACATGATCAGACTACCAGTTTTTCCTGTTCGCGCCAGATTTCCGCGCCAAGCATCTGGAGTTTTTTCTCGATCGTCTCATAGCCGCGATCGATGTGATAGACACGGGAAACATCCGTCCTTCCTTTGGCCACGAGGCCGGCCAGGATCAGGGAGGCGCTCGCACGCAGGTCGGTGGACATGACCGGCGCGCCAGACAGTGTTCGGACGCCTTTTACCACGGCCACATTATGATCGAGCGTGATGTTCGCACCAAGTCGCCGAAGCTCTGCGACATGGGTAAAACGGTCGCTGTATATCGTATCGGTGATCACGGAAGATCCGTCTGCGATGCTCATCAGGGCCATCCACTGGGCCTGCATGTCCGTTGGGAATCCGGGATAAACGGAGGTCGTGACATCCACGGGCCGGATGGACCGGTCGGATTTGATACGAATCTGTTCGTCTGTTTCCGTAATCTCTGCACCTGCGATTCTCAGTTTATCGAGGATGGAATTCACCAGGGCCGGACTGGTTTTCTCAAGTGTTACATCCCCGCCTGTCAAATGTGAGGCGGCGAGAAAAGTGCCGGTTTCGATCCGGTCGGGAATCACGTCCGTGTCTGCAGGATGGAGTTCATCCACCCCTTCGATTTCGAGCCGGGAAGTTCCGATCCCCTCGATCCGGGCGCCCATCCGATTGAGAAATCCGGCGAGTGCGGTGATTTCGGGCTCTCGTGCGGCATTTTCGATCACGGTCGTCCCCCGGGCCAGGACACAGGCCATCAGGATGTTGCCTGTCGCGCCGACACTGGGAATGTCGAAAGAAACACGTGCACCCTTCAGACGACGGGCCGAGGCGACAATATACCCTTTTTCAAAATGGATTTTTGCCCCGAGTCGCGTCAATCCATCGATATGCAAATTGACGGGACGGGGACCCCAGGCACACCCTCCGGGAAGAGACACCCTGGCGCGTCCGAACCGCCCCACAAGCGGTCCGAGAACGTAGATCGAAGCGCGCATGGTCTTGACCTGATCGTAGGGGGCTTCGCAATGTTCGCAGGGTTGTGAATAAATCCGCAGCGTATGACCGTCCAGGGTAACAGAGATTCCCATGTTTTCGATCAGTTTTTGCATGGTCCGGACATCACGGAGGCGGGGCACATTGCCGAATGTATATGTCCCGTCTGCAAGCAGAGACGCAGCCATGATGGGGAGCACGGCATTCTTGGAGCCGCTGATTTGCACCGTCCCTTCGAGACGTTTACCGCCGACCAGAATCAGTTTATCGAGTACCGGCATCGATCGCATCGACTCCCAGTAATTCTCTGGCGTTCTGAAGCACCGTTTCGGTGACTGACTCACCGCCGAGTAATTTTCCGATTTCCGAAACCCGTTCCATCTCATCGAGCTTCCGCACCAGAGTCCTGACATCGGTGTCCTGAACGGCCTTAAATACAGCATAGTGCAAATGACCCAGAGACGCTATTTGCGGAAGATGTGTAATACATACAATCTGATGGGTTTCGGATAATTTCCTGAGATTCTGCCCCACGATCCGGGCCATACGTCCTGAAACACCCGTGTCGATTTCATCGAAAATCAGGACCGGTATGTCATCGGCCTCGGCGAGAGCCGTCTTGAGAGCCAGCATGATCCGGGAAATTTCACCTCCGGAGGCAACGCGCTGCAACGGCCTGGGCGGTTCGCCCGGATTGGTGGAGATCATGAATTCCACCCGTTCCCCACCTTTCTCCCCGATTTTCACCGGTCTTTCGCCGATCAGTACCGCACTGTTGGCTTGTTCGACCCAGCGTTGATCCACCATGAAAACGGTTCCGTCCAACCCGAGTTCGGACAGAATCTCGGAGATCTTCCGGGATAATGCCTGCGCCGCCTTTGTACGGGCCATCGACAATTCCAACGCGCAAGTCGTCAAGATCTCTGTTTCCGATACAAGGTGGCTGCGTAGTTTTTCAATCTCGGTTCCCAGGGATCCGATCTGGGCTAATTCCGACTCCGCCTCCCTCCAGACCCGGACCACCTCTTCTGTGGAACCGCCATATTTCTTTTTCAGGAGGGCGTATTGACCGAGCCGATCGCGTATCGTATTCAGGCGTTCTGGATCGAATTCGATTTCAGAGACATAGGATTGAAATCCACGAATCAGTTCTTCGATACCGATCCGCGAAGCATGACAAATTTCACGCCATTTCGCGAAGGGTTTATCCACCTCCCTCAATTCGTCGAGACGCGCCTCGGCCACACTCAGGCTGTCCAGGGCGGCGCCATCTCCGTCATACAGCAGTTCATTCAGGGCCTGGAAACAGGCATGAATACGTTCGCTGTTTTTCAGGATACGTTCCTCTTTTTCGAGCATCTCCTCTTCTTCCCGTCCTGGTGCGAATTGCCCGATTTCGCGGACACGATAAGTCAGCATATCGCGTCTTTCGACCAGAGTCTGTTCTTTTTCGAGGAGTGTTCTCAGGCGGCTTTCCGTATCTTTGAATCGATGGTATGTTTCCTTCATCCGCGCCGACAGGAGGGGATCGACCCCGAATTGATCCAGATACGCGAGATGCTTTTCGGTCTTGAGAAGGGCTTGATGATCATGCTGTCCGTGAAGATCGACCAGCAGGTCACCGATTTCCGTGAGTGTCGCCAGCGGGACGGGCGTGTCATTCACAAAGCTCCGCGAACGGCCGTTATCATGGATTTCGCGGCGCAGGAGAACCTCATTTCCGTGAGCTTCAAAAAGATACGCATACCCGGGAAACCCGGCCGGGTCCGGTATATCGAAAATACCTTCCACCAGGGCCACAGACTGACCCTGACGGATGACATCCCGCTGGGCGCGTTCACCGAGCAGCAGACTCAGCGCACCGATGATGATCGATTTCCCCGCACCGGTCTCACCGGTCAGGACATTCAGCCCCGGACCGAAAGCGATGCGGAGTTCCTCGATTAATGCATAATTCCGGATGTACAGTTCTTTCAGCATGTGTTGATCGGCCTGATTGGATCGAATCCTAAGTGAAAATGTGTGTTTATCGGACCAGGGCGAGTTTGCCGATCCGTTTCTCACCCGATTGCGATTTCTCGACAATCAGATAAATCCCGCCTGGAAGGAACTGACCGTTATCATCCCGTCCGTCCCAGAAAATGCGCCTTCCCAGAACCTGATTACGGGGAAAATACCGAACCGGGAATCCGGAGGCGGTAAATATTGAGACGGTGACATTTGCGGTCAGTTCGTCTATCGTGACGCCCTGATGTTCCGCGGGTTTAAAAGGATTCGGATAAAGACGCAGCGCCCGAATCTCTTCACGGGGTTTCGAGAAAGGCGTCTCAAGGATGGATAGTCCCGCCGCGGTGCCGATGTAAAGCAGTCCGGATTCGTGATCGGATGCGAGCGAAAAAACCAGGTTGCTTGCGATCGGGCTGTTGTCCGCATGAATATGATTCCAGGAATAATCGTCGCTTCTCCGGTACGAGATCCCCGCATCATGGCCGACCCAGATGTTGTTCACGCCGTCGATTTCAACCGCATTGATATTGTCCGATGTGACCCACCAGATACGGGTCACAGACGGTTCTCCCACGATATAAGTATACAGCCCCATCCGGGTACCCAACCAGATGATACCGTCCCTGTCTTCCGCCAGCGCGGTGATTTCATTGCTCGCGAGGCCGTCGGATGTATTGAGCGATCCCGCGAATACATCATCGGTTTTATCCATCGGTGTGCCGTTGTCGTCATAGACGAAAACGCCGCCCGTTTCTGTACCGATCCACTTGCGACCGACCTTGTCTATCATCAGTACCTTGATGCGGTCATTGTAGATACCGTCCGCGACGCCGAAATCATTCCATTCTGCATCTGACGTATAAGCTACGAGCGGTTTTCGGACATAGGAGGCGAAATTACCGAACCAGACCGTGCCGTTCTCCTCGCAGGCGATGGCCTGAATGATCGGTTCGGATTCGTGGCCAGGGAAACCCGTGAGGCGCGAATTCGTGGTATTGAAAATGGTCATGGACGTATCGTCCGAGAGGCGGATCACGCCTCCTCCGAACGTACCGAACCATTTGTTGTTGTCTTTGTCCACGGCGACGCAGCCGATATTGTCGTTCGGTACGGCCGGATCTAACCGCCGTGAAAAATTCTTCCACTCCGTTCCGTCGTAACGGCTGAATCCGTTACCGCTGGTGACGGCCGTGGCTGTCCATAGTACGCCTTCCTGATCCACGGCGAGGGCCGAAAACCGGTTATCGGGTGGACAATCGGGGAGCATCGTTTCCCACAGCCCGGAAGAAGGAGTCAGTCGGGCTATCCCGTTCTGGAGTCCGGCGAACAAACCGATAACCGGATGTGCGGCGAGTGAGAGTCCTCCGTTGATACGGTTTCCCTCCTGTGTCCATCCGGATTCATGGAGCCGGTGAACGCCGGTTGTCGTGAGGGCATATAAATGCGAGCCGTCCTGAGCAAGATCGCGGATTTCCATGCCGGGTAAACCGGAAACGGGCAAATCGCCGTGTGCCGGGATGCGCAGGATACCGCCGGTTGTACCGATAAAAACATCTCCATCAATAGTGGACAGGGCCTGAACCTGATTCGAAGGGAGGCCGTCTTCATCGGTGACATTGGACCAGCTGCGCGGATCCAGCAGGTTGGGGTTGGCAAGGGAGGCAAAGGCCACACCCTGGGAAGTGCCGACCCAGATGACGCCTTCCGTTACGGCAATATCCGTCACCGGAATCTCGACGGGAAATCTCGGACCCAGCCGTCGATACGTTTCCTTGACTTCTCGTCGGGAAACCAGATACAGGCTGACTCCGATCCGCAGGCCGACAAACAGGGTGTCATGAACCGATTCGAGGCGGGTGATGGCATATCCCGAATAATCGGATACCAAGAGAAAGACACCGGTGTGCGGGTCTAATCTCTGGATCAGGCCGCTATCAAAACCGATCCAGATCCGCCCGGCATCATCGGCGGCAACAGCACTGACGGTGTTGCCGGCGAGGCCTTCGGTGTTGGTCCAAAGCTTAAAAGTTTTTTTTCGCGGTGAAAAGGCCGCGAGTCCGCCCTGGGTCGCGCCCCAGACAAGCGAATCGGTCATGACGAGCCGTGAAAACCGCGTCATCGACGTATGGGTCTTCCACATCCAGTCTGCTGCCGGCAGAACGGCTGGAATGAAACAGACAATCAGGCAGAATCGTTGAATTTTTGGGAATATTTTCACAGTTTCTCCATCAAATCGGCCATTTCGATCGCGCCGAGCGCCGCCTGCCAGCCCTTGTTCCCCTGTTTCGTGCCGGCGCGTTCGATCGCCTCCTCGAGTGTATCACAGGTCAAAACGCCGTAGATGACCGGAACACCGGTCTGAAGGGATACCTGGGCGATGCCCTTGGTCACCTCCGCTGCCACGTATTCGAAATGGACCGTTCCCCCGCGGATGACCGCAGCCAGACAGATAACCGCCTTGTATTTACCGGTTGCTGCCAGTTTTTGCGCGGCAAACGGAATCTCGAACGACCCGGGAACCCAGACGACATCCAGTTCATCGAGATTTCCGCCGTGGCGCTGGATGCAATCGTAGGCGCCTTCGAGCAGCCTGCCCGTGATGAATTCATTGAACCGGCTGATCACCACGCCCATTTTTTTTTCTTTTGCCGAAAGCTGACCCTGTATCACGTTGGCCATTTGTGTGCCTCCCTATTCGCTTATGACCCAGTCTTTGAGGATCAGGTGACCGAGACGATCCCGTTTGGTTGCAAGATATTTCGCATTGAGCGGATTGGGTGGAATTTCAAGAGGGATCCGCTCAATAATTTCGAGACCATGCCCTTTGAGTCCGACCACCTTTTTCGGATTATTCGTAATCAGGCGAATTTTCCGGACACCCAGATCCACGAGTATCTGGGCACCCACTCCGTAATCCCGCAAATCGGCGGGAAATCCCAGCGCCTCATTCGCCTGCACCGTATCCATCCCCTGGTCCTGGAGTTGATAAGCCATCAGTTTGTTGGGCAATCCGATGCCCCGGCCTTCCTGCCGCATGTACAGCATCACCCCCCGTCCCTCTGTTTGGATCAAGGAAAGGGCGCGATGGAGTTGTTCCCCGCAATCACAGCGCAGGGATCCGAAAACATCGCCGGTCAGGCACTCGGAATGAACGCGCACCAGCACGGGCTCGTCCGGATTCAACTCCCCCTTGATCAGTGCCAGATGATGATGGATGTCGATGTCGCTCTGGTAGAGATGCAGGATGAACTCGCCGAACCGGGTCGGGAACTGGGTGCTGACCGCTTTTCGGACGAGCCGGTCATGCACGCTCCGGTAGGCGATCAGATCCTTGATCGTCAGGATTTTCAAGTTGAAGCGTCGGGCCATTTCGATCAGGCGGGGCAGACGGGCCATCGAGCCGTCGTCATCCATGATTTCACAGAGGACGCCGGCAGGGGCGACTTCCGCCAGTCGCGCCAGATCCACCACGGATTCCGTGTGTCCGGCCCGGCAAAGCACACCACCCGGTTCGGCCTTGATGGGAAAGACGTGACCGGGACGTCCGAGGTCATCCGGCCCGGCATCGGGATCGATCAGGGTTTTCACGGTCAGGGCCCGGTCGTATGCGGAAATGCCGGTCGTGGTTCCCTTCACCGCATCGACCGAGACCGTGAACGACGTACGCATTTTTGCCGTGTTCTCATTCACCATAGGATACAGGTTCAGGACGTTGAGGCGTTCCCTGGTCATGGCGACACAAATCAGTCCCTTTCCGTACGTCGCCATGAAATTGATGTGTTCAGCCGTGATGACCTCGGCCGAGGCCACAAAATCCCCTTCGTTTTCCCGGTCCTCGTCGTCCACGACGATGAGGATTTCGCCTTTTTTAAATGCCTCTGCGGCTTCCGGAACCGTGCAAAACGGATTTATATCGTCTCTGTTCTGATCAATCTGCATCTTCGAATCCATCCAACTTTGCGTCATCTTGATGATTTATAGGGATTCCCGATCAAGAATCATTCGGGCTAAAATCCCATCGCCCGCAATTTCTCCTCGGAAAGCCCTTTCCGGGGATTGGTCAGGCTTTCGACGTATTTTGCGAGAATGTCCACCTCGATATTGACCCCGTCACCCGTCCGGCAGGTATTGAAGGTCGTGCTTGTCCACGTGTGGGGTATGACCGCGACGCGGACGCGGGACGACCGGATTTCCGCCACAGTCAAACTGATGCCATTGACCGCCAGAGATCCCTTCACCGCGACATAACGAATCAGATCCTCCGGAATCGCGATCTCTATCTCGTATCCCGTTCCGCGCGGGACGATGCGGAGGATGCTACCGATGCCGTCCACATGTCCCTGGACGAGATGTCCTCCCAGTCGGTCGCCCACCCGCAAAGCCCGCTCGAGGTTGACCGGATCGTCTTTTCCGAGATTTCCGAGTGTGGAACGTTTCAGAGTCTCCGGGACTGCGACCGCCTCGAAAGCGCCGGTTAAGATCCGGTCGGCCGTCAAGCAGACTCCGTTGACCGCGACCGAATCATCGGTCCGGAGACTCTCGAGCACCTTTCCGGCCTGAATACGAAGCCGCCGGCCGGCTTTGATCGGATTGATCTCCCCGATTCGTCCAATTTCCTCGATGAGTCCGGTAAACATTCAGAACCTGGCATCGATCATTAAATCTGAACCCATTTTCCGCCACCGGGCGGTTCGGAATGAGATAGCCTCATCCGGAGTGCGGATTCCCAGATCGGCAAACGGGGAAATCCCCGCCCCGAAAACCCTTGGGGCGGTGAAAACCACCATCCTGTCAATCCGTTTTTCGCGAAGAAACGATGTAAACACCTCACTCCCCCCCTCGACGAGGATCCCGGCCAGTCCCGCCTCCGCGGCTTTTTTCAGGAAGGCGTCCAGGTCGATCCGGCCGGAGGTGTTCCGGCTGATTCGCCAGATTTGAACGCCCAGGGCGCGGATCGCATCCGCCTTCCGCACATCCGCATCCCATCCCGTGACGACGATTGTTTTTTCCGGTTCGGGAAGATGCAGAATCCGGGCGGCCGGGGGAATCCTGAGGCGGGAATCGAGTACGATCCGCCTCGGTTGAACCGTACGGGAAAGGCGGACCGTGAGCCGGGGATCATCCGCGATGACGGTTCCCACGCCCACCAGGACCGCATCATGCGCCCTCCTCAGCTTCTGGACCATTCGGCGTGACCGTTGGCCCGTGATCCATCTGGACCGGCCGTCCGGAAGCGCAATTTTTCCGTCCAGCGTCTGGGCGATTTTGAGCGTCACATAGGGTGTGTTGCGCGTGATGAATTGAATGTACGGTCCGTTTATCTCCCTGCATGCGGATTCAAGAACGCCTGTCACGACTTCCACGCCTGCATTTCTCAGCCTGCGGATTCCTTTTCCCGCGACGCACGGATTGGGATCCTCCATGCCGACCACGACCCGTCTGATTCCGGCGGCAAGAATCGTTTCCGTACAGGGCGGAGTCTTTCCGTGATGGTCGCAGGGTTCGAGATTGACATAAAGTGTCGCGTCCCCGGCTGATCCGGATGCCATGCCGCGCAGAACGTTCACCTCCGCATGGGGGCCGCCGAAGCAGGCGTGATAGCCTCTCGAGACAATCTCGCCGTTTTTCACGATCAGCGCACCGACCAGCGGGTTGGGGCTGACCCGTCCCTCACCCCGTTTCGCCAGCCGGAGCACCTGACGCATGTATCGTTCATCCGTCAAAAGAAAATGCCCCAAAAGAACCTTCTTTCAGGGCGGCATTCGATCCAATGCGTCTTTTCTTCTTCTTTCATCCGGACTTTGACCGTCGGCATCAGAGTTTCACTGATTCGATCCCGCACCCGCGGGACGCGTGGGCTTTGACCACCGGTGAGGAATTCCGCCTCGCCCTGAAGAAGTTGATTTAATATAAATAAACTGCCCATCCAAGTCAAGGGATATTTCCGTCGGTTTAACCATGCTATATACTATCTATTGTAAGAAATTGAAATATTAAACTATATATTGTCATTTTTCTCTTGACTTTTGGGAATCCCTTTTATATGTTATCTCATGCCTTTGACAAGGAAATTTCTCCAGTAAATCCATCCGGACAGCGTAAGGAAGGAAACGGCATGACGACCCCAGATAGACAGCGACTTGCGCCGGACGTTACGGTCAGCGAAGACCTATTCGAAATGGACTGTATGGAACCGGATTCTTCACGGTCCCTGCATCGGTATGGAGATTCTTCGAATCTCCAACCCGAATCATCACTCCCGGAAACCGAAGAACCAACCCGGCCGGAGAATGGATCCGATACAGATTCCCCGCCGATGCGCGTAGAAACGGATGATTCGCTGACGACGGATTCTCTGACCGAGGAATATATCATTTCCAGGTCGGTGTTCAACGAAGACCTCTCGCTCGCCGAGAATGCCCTGAAAGTCCTCGAAAGACGGTATTTAAAAAAAGACCAGACAGGCAAGGCCGCCGAGACACCGAAAGATCTCTTCCGCCGCGTCGCCCGTTTTATTGCCGAAGCCGATCTGACTTATGATCCCGATGCGGATGTCGAAAGAACCGAACGGGCTTTCTACGCACTGATGAGCCGCCTCGAATTCATGCCCAACTCCCCCACGCTGATGAATGCCGGACGCGAGCTCGGACAACTTTCCGCTTGTTTCGTCCTGCCGGTTGAAGACTCGATGGATTCGATTTTTGAGTCAGTCAAACATACGGCGCTGATCCATAAATCCGGCGGAGGCACGGGATTCTCATTCAGCCGCGTGCGTCCGAAGAACGATATCGTGCAATCCACCCGGGGCGTGGCCTCCGGTCCGATATCCTTCATGCATGTATTCGACGAAGCCACCGAGACCGTGAAACAGGGCGGAACCCGACGCGGCGCGAACATGGCCATTCTGCGCGTCGATCATCCGGATATCATGGATTTTATCACCGCCAAGGAACATGATGACAAACTCAACAATTTCAATATTTCCGTCGCAATGACAGAGACCTTCTGGAAGGCCTATGAGGACGGGACAGCCTATGATCTCATCAATCCCCATAACGGAGAAACGGCCGGAAAACTGGATGCGAAAGAGGTGTTTGACCGGATCGTGAGTCAGGCCTGGAAAAACGGCGATCCCGGCGTCATTTTCATCGATCGGATTAATGCGGACAACCCCACCCCTTCCCTGGGAGAGATCGAATCCACCAATCCCTGCGGGGAACAGCCCCTGCTTCCCTATGAATCCTGCAATCTGGGATCGATCAATCTCTCGACGATGACGAAAGAAACGGACGGCATAACGGAAATCGACTGGGACAAGCTGCTCTACACCGTCCGGACCGCGGTCCATTTCCTGGATAATGTCATCGATCAGAACCGGTATCCGCTGGAAGCGATCGACCGGATGACCCGCACCACCCGGAAAATCGGACTCGGTGTCATGGGCTTTGCGGATCTGCTCATCCAGCTCGGCATTCCCTACAATTCAGAAGACGCAATCCAACTCGCCCAAGAGTTCATGCGCTTCATCCAGGAAGCGGCCAAACGCCGGTCCCGGGAACTGGCCGCCGTGCGTGGTCCCTTTCCGGCTTTTGACAAGAGCGTTTACGCGCAGCTGGGAGAGCCTCCGCTGCGCAACGCCACGCGGACCACGATCGCCCCCACAGGCACCATCAGCATTATAGCCGGGTGCTCCAGTGGAATCGAACCCTATTTTGCACTGGCTTTCACGCGAAACGTAATGGACAACGACAAGCTGCCCGAAGTGAACCCGCTGCTGACCGAGGCGCTGAACAGGCGCGGCATTTACAGCGACGACCTGATCCAAAAAATCGCGTCACAGGGTTCTGTCGAAGAAATGCAGGAAATCCCGGCCGACATGCGCGAGATATTCGTCACATCCCATGAAATCGCGCCGGACTGGCATATCCGCATGCAGGCCGCGTTCCAGGCTTTTACGGACAACGCGGTCTCCAAAACGGTCAACTTTCCGAACGACGCCACGGTCGACGATGTCGCCACCGTTTATACCCTCGCCCACAGCCTGGGATGTAAGGGGGTGACCATCTATCGGGACGGAAGCCGTGATGTGCAGGTACTGAACAAGGGAACCGGGGAGAAAAAAGCGGTTTCCAAGCCGGATCTGGAATTGTGTTCCATTACATTTCCCCGGCCGCGGGTACTGCGCGGTTTTACGACCAAAGTCAATACGGGCCAGGGATCCTTATACGTAACCATCAATACGGACGAAACAAAACGGCCGGTTGAGGTGTTCGCCAATATCGGAAAGAGCGGTGGCGACACGGCCGCCCTGGCCGAGGCGATCGGACGGCTGATCTCCATCGCGCTCCAGAAAGGCGTATCCGTCGAGGAACTCAGCCAGACGCTCATCGGCATCACGGGATCGCGTCCTGTCTGGAACGAGGGCATTCTCGTCAAATCGGTCCCGGACGGCATCGGAAAAATTCTGCTCAGCGAATTCGGAGAGAATCCGGCGGCGCCGATCCAGGCCGTAGAAGAAGAATCTTCCGTTCCGACTTTCTCGACCCAGGTACACGGTCCGGAATGTCCCGAATGTCAATCGGTCATGGAGGTTGGTGACGGCTGTTCGCTCTGCCGCAATTGCGGGTATTCGCATTGCGGGTGAAACCTGTTACGGGACATCCTGCGTATAAAAAAGAGACGCATCACGTGTCTCTTTTTTCTTGAAAGGAATCGAGAAGATGCCCCCTTCCATCGAGATCACCGACCGGAGACTGGGGGATGAATGGAAGGACTGGAACGGTGATTTCGGCCCGAACCAGGCCGACTCCCGTTCCGGAAAACGAATTTTCCTCGGATTGCTCCTCATTTGGCTCCTGGCGCTGGGATGCGGAGCCGGTGTCATCTGGTATCTGATCGCCCCCCGCCTCACCCTGATTCATCCCGTTCTTCCGACCCTGATAGGAGGAATCCTGTTCGCCGTCTGGGCGCTTCTCACACTCTGGTTCGGTATGATGATCCTCGCAATCCTGACCCGAAAACATTTCCTTTTCCGGTTCAGGAGCACGGAGATCTGTCTGACCTCTCTCGTTCCGGTCATCCAGAATCTCGGAAGACGGCTGGGACTGCATCCCGACCGGATCGGCCATTCGTTCGTCCGTGTCAGCAATGCGCTGATCCGCACCATCCCCAGGAAAATCCGGCCGGATGAACTGTTGATTCTTTTGCCCCGATGCCTGCGACCGGCCCTGATCCAATCAATCCGTCAGGCGAGTGACCGGTATGGGATTCGGGTATTTACCGTGCCTGGGGGGGAACTCGCACGCCAGAAAATCCTCGAATACCGTCCGAAAGCGGTCATCGGTGTGGCCTGCGAACGCGATCTGGTCAGCGGCATCCGGGACATCGTTCCGAGAATTCCGGTGATCGGCATCCCCAATACACGCCCCGAGGGACCCTGTAAGAATACCTGCGTGGATATCACGGAATTTGAAAACGCCGTCCAGTCCTTCATCGGGAAGTCATTCCGGATCCTTCAGCCGGAAAATGAATTACAGGATGCGTGACAGCCTGCGATCCAGAACATATCCGAGGGCCCCGATGATGAGGCCGGAGGCGAGAGAAACAAACAGAATCCCGGGCAGCAGGAAAATGAGGTGGAATCGGGAAATATAGAGCCAGGAAACGATCGCCAGCTGGGCGGTATTCTTGCACAACGCGCCCCAGATGCTGACGCCGATCAGGCTGAAATGGTGTTTCGCGAAACGGATCATCAGCCACATCCCCAATACGGCGCTCAGACTCCCCCCCATCGACATCACGAAAACCGGCTGCATCAGCCTGCCCGTGAACAGTCCGGCGATCAGGACGCGCAGGACCGCGATCAGGAGCGCCTCCCGCAGACCCCACCAATACAGCGCCAGCAGAGAGACCACATTGGCCAGTCCCAGCCTGAGCCACGGCACGGGTGTGGGTATCAGACTCTCCACACTGAACAGGATGGCGGCGAGCGCCGTCATCACCGCGATTTCTGTGATCTTCCGGGACATTCGAACTCGTTTTATATTTTTGGGGGGTTCACTTCCTTCGTCCTGATTCACCGGGCTCTATACACGGGTTTGGATTCTGAATGAATACGCCTGAATCCAGGCTTGATCAAAAAATACGAAATAATCCTCAAAACAAAAACCCGATATTTTCCCGATGCCCCGAAAAATGAAAACACACCGAAAAGATATGACATTTCATGACTTGAGATTTCAACTTTTCTTGTGGAAATTAACAACATACTTCGATTACGTTTGAGATGGAAGGAGATCCCCATGATTAACTCAAGATATAATTCGCCCGGCATCGCGCGCATCACATCGATTTTCATTCTCGTGTCCGCCATCATTGTTCCCGGAAAAGCCCAGTCTCCCGTACCCGAAGGCGCGGTCCTCGAACATCTCGAATCCGGATTCCAGCTCTGTGAAGGTCCCTTCTGGCATCCGGATGGATATCTGCTGTTCAGTGACGTCTGGTCCTCGATCATCTATTCCTGGTCCGAGGAAAACGGACTGGCCACGTTCCTCTCCCCTTCGGGGCAGGCCAACGGCATCACGATGGATCTGGAAGGCCGTCTGATAATCGCCCAACACCGGGCCAGGCAGGTCGGCCGGATTGAGGAAGATGGAACGATCACGCCCTTGGCGACCCATTACGATGGCAAACGATTCCACAGCCCGAACGACCTGACCGTCAAATCGGACGGTGCCATTTTCTTCACGGATCCGCCCTGGGGCGGCAATCCGTCCGAGATGAATTTTCACGGTGTTTATCGCATTCCCCCGAACGGAGGCGATCCGCAACTGCTGGCGGGCGATATCACCTATCCCAACGGGATCGCTTTCTCGCCGGACGAGAGCAGGCTCTATGTGGACGACTCGAACGGCAAGAATATCTTTGTTTTCGACGTGATCGATGACACGGCTCTGGCGAACAAACGGGTTTTTGCCAATCTCGGCGGGACCCAGGGCGCCGACGGCATCAAAGTAGACGGGACGGGCAATATCTGGATCGCCGGATCCGTGGGGGTGGCTGTCTATTCACCCGATGGAGATCGAATCGGATCGATCACCGTCCCCGGAACCGTCACCAATTTGACTTTCGGCGGCGTGAACGGAAAAATGCTCTACATCTGCGGTTTTAATGATTTGTACAGAATGGATCTGACCGGCCAGACGGGAGTGGATACAAAATTCGACGAGCAGCCGGAAACCATCGGGCTGAATCAGAATTATCCCAATCCCTTCAATCCGTCTACCCTGATCCGGTTCGATCTTCCGAAAGAACTACATGTCAGGCTGAGTATTTACAATATGTCCGGACAGGTTGTCGACGTGCTTCTCGATCGGCGAATGGATGCAGGCAGCCATCTGAAGGAATGGGATGGATCCGCCCACAGTTCGGGCGTGTATTTTTATGAACTCGCAGCCGATGGCCGGCGCATGATCCAGAAGATGAATCTGATGAAGTGACAGGTTTTGCATTCTCACATCGTCGTCGCATCGATCGCTGAATCCTCCGTTCCGGTTACGCGCACGACGACCCGGTTCGGCACGCACACGACCATTTCACCGGCCCTGTGAATCGCCCCCATATGAACACATATCTTATTCGGGCAGGGAGACGAGACGATTCGTACCCGGTGGTCATGGATCACCACATGCGTCTCTCCGAGCGGTCCGTGGACGGAGATTTCACGGTTTTCATGCAGGGATTTCCGGATTTCCCCTTCGGAAGTCGTGATGACGGCCGCCGTTCCTTCTTGACCGCTCCGGTTGAGCACCAGGAAACCGGCGAGGGAACCGCACAACAACCCGCTGATGAGAATCCGGTCGCAGCGTGTCAGGATTTTGAGGATCCGCTTCATTCCGATTCACGATACGATATTGGCCAGCGCGACCGAGCGCAGCATGGATTCCGCGGATTCCGCCCGCGATATCAGGACGATGGGCATTCTCGCCCCGACGATCACGCCGGCGATTTTGGCGTGGGCCAGATAGACCAGGCCTTTCGCGAAGATATTTCCCGCGGAAACATCCGGAATAAGCAGAATATCCGGATCGCCGGAGACGCGGCTTTTAAAATGTTTGATCCGGGCCGCTTCGGGATCGAAGGCGATATCCACGGCCATGGGGCCTTCGACGACCGCGTCTCCCAACCCGCCTCCTTCCGCCCACCGGACGAGACCGACCGCATCCCCGGTTTCCGGGAGTTTGTCCGAGACTTTCTCGTTCGCCGCGAGCAGGGCGATTTTCGGTTTCTCCACGCCGAGCCGTCGCATCACATCCACGGCGTTTCGGAGAATTTCCCGTTTTTGTGACAGATCCGGCCTGGAGATCATCCCGCTGTCCGTGACCAGAATGAGTTTGTGATAAGCCGGGATTTCCATGAGGGCGACATGGCTGAGCAGCCTGTCCGTCCTGAGGTTGAACGCCCGGTCGAGCACCGCCCTGAGCAGGACCGGGGTGGAAAGCAGTCCTTTCATCAGGGCATCCGCTGCTCCTTCGTGGATCAACGCGGCGGATTTTCGGGCGATGCTGTTTTCCTCCCTCTCATCCAAGACAGGAATCGCGGACAGATCGACCCCCATTCCATCCGCGATGCGGCGGATTTCGTCCGCGGGACCGATGAGGATCGGGTCCAGAATGCCGAAATGCTGCGCGTCGAGCACCGCACAGACGACGGATTCCGAGGCCGCGCCCGCCACCGCGAACCGGAGCCGCCCGCGGGTCCGCGCGAGTTTGAGTACGGTTTCGAAGGATGTCAGCATGTGCTGCCTCCCCGGGCTTCTTCCACGGCCTTACTGATTTTTAAGGCGGCTCCCCGTACATCCGCCTGTCCGAACAGGGCGGAGATGACCGCGACGCCGTCGCACCCCGCCCCGATCACTTCCGCTACGCGTTCGATTTGGATTCCGCCGATGCCCACGATCGGAAGGTCCGTCTCCGCACGTACGGATCGGATCAAATCCAGTCCCCCCACCTGGACGCCGGCCTTGCTCCCGGTCGGATAGACCGATCCGACCCCCAGATAATCCGCCCCGGCGATTGAGGACAGTTCCTCCGGCCGGCTGACCGAGATTCCGATGATCCGGTCCCTCCCCAGCCATTTCCGGATCACATGTACCGGAAGGTCGGACTGGCCCACGTGGACGCCGTCCGCGCCGACGGCGAGCGCGATATCCATGCGGTCGTTTATGAGGAAAGGAACGCCAAAGTCTTCCGTCACCTTCCGGATCCGGAGCGCCTGTCGGTAAAAATCCCCCGTCTCATCCACCTTGTTCCGGTACTGCAGGATGGACGCACCGCCGGACAGGGCCTCTTCGGCCAGGACGGCGATGTCGCGTCCGTCCAGCCACTCCCGGTCCAGGATGGCGTACAATGCGTAATCAACCGGATTCTTTTGCATGTCGTTTTCTCGCGGCCATCAGCGCGGCCAGGATGATGGAGTAGAATTTTGTGTCGTCGTCATCGGCGCGGGACGAGAGCACGATCGGTGCGGACGAGCCCATGACGATCGCAGCGCACCTCCCGCCCGCCAGCAGGGTGACGCTCTTGTAAAAGGTGTTGGCCGTCTCGATATTGGGAAAAATCAGGATGTCCGCCTCGCCGTCGATGGGACTCTCGAGCTTCTTGATCCGGCAATGCGCGCGTGAAATCGAGACATCCAGCGCGAGCGGACCGTCCACGATCGCGCCGACGATCTGTCTGCGATCGGCCATGGCCTTGATGACCGCCGCGTCGATGGAAGACTGCATCCTGAAATTGATCTTTTCCGCAGCGGAAATCAGGGCCGCTTTGGGATTGTCGATTCCGATGCAATGGGCCACCTCGATGGCATGGTTAAGGATAGTGACCTTGTCGTCCATCGTGGGATTGGGGATGATGGCCGCGTCCGACACGAGAAGCAGTTTCGGATAGGCGGGCACTTCCATCGCGGCCACATGGGAGAGCAGGCCGCCAGGCGGAACCAGGCCGTTTTGCTTGTCCAGAACCGCCTTGAGCAGCGTGGCCGTGCCGACCAGTCCCTTCATGAGCAGATCAGCGCGTCCTTCATGCACCAGCCGCACGGCGGTGGTTACGGCTTCGATCTCATCCGCGACATGAAGAATCTCGATTTGATCGGCGAATTCGGGACTGTGTGAACCGGCCAGTTCCTCGATATGCGACTGCGATCCCACGAGTATGGCCCGGATGAACCCTTCTGTCACGCTTTTGGCGATGGCATGAATCGTGGCCGGATCTTCGCCGACTGCCACGGCCAGGGTCATTCTCGGCCCCCCACGGACGACCTCCTCCAGCTCTTTCAAACGCGAAATGGAATTCAATGGTCTCCCCTCTTCAGGATGCATCATATTTTCTTGCGGTTTCATCTCCGCTCAGGACGCGCAGTGCCCCCTGGGCCAGCGCCAGCATTTCCTCTTCGCCGGGATAGACATGCACGAGGGCGATCCAGGACACCCCTTTCTGTAGCTCCGCGATCAGATCCGAGTCATAAGCCAGGCCGCCGGTCAGCACGATGGCGTCTGTTTCTCCCTCCAGTGCGGCGGCCATGGCACCGATCGCCTTTCGGATCTGGTAAATCATGGCCCGGTAAATCAGGAGCGCCCCCTGATCCCCGTTTTCGATTCGCCGCCGGACTTCACGGAAATCATGGGTCCCGAGATGGGCCGATATTCCACCGTTTCCGGCCAGTTTTCGGTAAATTTCTTCTTTAGAATATCTGCCGGAATAACACAGATCCGTCAGTTGGCCGGCGGGAAGGCTTCCCGCGCGTTCCGGTGAAAAAGGACCCTCTCCGTTCAATGCGTTGTTGACATCCACGACGCGGCCTTCCCGGTGACATCCGACGGAGATTCCACCGCCGAGGTGCACGACGATCAGACGCGCCTTGGCGTAATTCAGTCCGAGATTACGGCAAGCGCGCAGGGCCACGGCCTTCTGGTTGAGTGCATGGAAGATGCTCCGCCTGGATATCTCGGGAAGGCCTGTGACCCGCGCCACCGCGTCCATCTCGTCCACCACCACGGGATCGACGATGAACGCCGGTTTACCGGATTTCACGGCGATCTCATGCGCCAGGATCGCGCCGAGATTGGAGGCGTGCTCCCCGTTTTCGGCCCTGCGGAGTGTTTCGAGCATGGTCTCATCTACACGGTAGGTGCCGCCCGGAATGGGACGAAGCAGCCCACCGCGCCCGACCACCGCGTCGAATTGTCCGCCATGCATCCCGGATTCATTTACGGCGGATTCGATCAGCGCCAGCCGCATGGCGTACTGATCCGCGATGCGGACAAACGGCTTTAGTTCTTCTCTCGAATGGCTGATCGTCTTGCAGAAGATTTCAGTCTCGTCCCGATACACAGCAATTTTCGTCGAGGTCGAACCGGGGTTGAGGACGAGGATGTGAAAGTTTTGATGCTTCAAATCGTTAAACCTGGAAAGTTAGTTTAATTAGCATACCCGAAAAAATGCGAATCCATTGATGATTTTCCTGGATGCCTGCTGGAGTTCATCCCGCACTTGATGCGGGGCAGGTACGACAACAGAATATTTTCACGGTTTTTTGCCTTTTGGTGAAAGACCTGTCATCCAATCAAGTAAATCAATAAACTTTCGCTTCCTCCTCCCCCTCTAGCACCCGCGTCACGCCTTCGGCCAGCGCCTCCATCTCGAATTCGCCGGGAAAAATGCGGACGGGCGCGATAAACGACACCCTTTCCCGAATCCAGCCGCAGAGCCGGTCGGAATGCGCGCATCCGCCGGTCAGGACGACCGCATCGACCCTTCCGCTGAGCACGGCCGCCATGGCACCGATTTCCTTGGCGATCTGATACGCCATGGCCTGAAGCACCTCCTCCGCCTGTCGGTCTCCCTCGGAAATGCGCGCCTCGATCGTGTTCAGATTCTTGGTTCCGAGATACGCGACCAGTCCGGCCTGGCCCACGATCCGGCGTTGCATCAGGCGATAATCCACGCGTCCGCCGAAACAGAGCCTCACCAGCGAGCTGGCCGGCAGGGTTCCCGCCCGCTCGGGAGAGAAAGGTCCCTCCTCGATCGCGTTGTTGACATCCACGATCCGTCCTTTCCTGAGCGGCGCGATCGAAATGCCTCCGCCGAGATGGGCCACGATAAAATTAAGATCCCGAATGGACGCATTCATCGCCGCGGCGGCCTTGCGTGCCACCGCCTTCACGTTCAGGGCATGAACGAGGCTCCGTCGCGGTATTTCTGGGAGTCCGGAATATCGCGCGAGCGGTTCCATCTCGTCGACCGAAACCGGATCCACGAAAAACGCTGATATCCCGGCCGTCTCCGCGATCTCATAGCCGATCAGGGCAGCCAGATTCGAGGCATGGTCGGATTGCACGTTCCCGTTCTGAATATCCTGAATCAGGGCTCCGGTAATCCGGTATGTGCCGCTTTTGAGTGGTTTGAACGGCCCGCCGCGTGCGGCCACGGCATCCAGTTCCCGGATATTCACTTCCCGTTTGCGCAACACCGCACGCACATCGGCACGACGCATGGGCAGTTGTTCGAGGAGGGTGGGACAGGCGACAAGCCGTTTTTTGGTGCAGGATACTGTCTCGGACCAGAGGGGAACGGCACCCTTGAACAGCGCCAGCTTGGTCGAAGTCGATCCGGGATTGATCACGAGAATGCGCGCCATCGGATTTGATGCTCTGGGCTTTGGCTGTTAAAAAAATCCCACAAAAACAGAATTCTGTCATTCCGGAAATGTTTTGAACCGGAATCCACCTTTTTGAACAAGGGGTGGTGTCATTATTGATGCCAACTGACGGTGTTTCGTCCTTCATCGAAGGCTTTCAGGTTAATTTCGACGGTCTCTTTAGGAACCCATTTCCGGATCGTGTCCGTCCAGATGGCCGCATCGATCCAAAGCGTGGTCGAGAGCGTGCCGAGGAGCAGGATGTTCTCGACTTTCGGATTCCCGATTTCTTTCGCGAATTTCATCGCGTCGACCGGAATGACGCGGCCGGACCGTTCCCGGACGCGTTCGACCGGATCGGACGGATAGGAGAAATCCCTCATCAGGGCGATCGGCGGCACCAGCCTGCGCCGGTTCACGATCAGGTTGCCTCCGGGTTTCAGGAAATGGAGCCATCTCTGGGCTTCCGCTTCCTCGAAGGCCAGGATGGTGTCCGCCTCTCCTTCCGGAATGAGCGGCGAATACACCTTCTCCCCGAACCGGACATGACTCGAGACCACACCCCCCCGCTGGGCCATGCCGTGGACCTCGCTCTTCTTCACATCATATCCCGCCTCAAACGCCACCGCACCGAGCAGTTCGCTCGCGAGGAGTATGCCCTGTCCGCCGACGCCGACGATCAGGATATTGTGTATGTCAGGCATGGGATTCTCCTTCGATGCGGACGATGGCGCCGACCGGACACACCTGTGCGCACACGGAACACCCTGTACACAGCTCCGTGTCGATGCGGGACTGCATCTTCCCCTTGGCCGTCATCCGGCCGGATTCACCGATCGCCGGGCAGCTCACACGGAAGCAGGCGTGGCACCCGATGCATGCCTCGGGATCCACGGCAAAGGGAATCTGTCTGACCTTTTTCCGGTTTTCAGGCGGATACAGGGCGCACGGACGGTTGGTGATCACGACGGAGAGGGTATCGGCATCCATTTCTTCCCGGAGCACGGACTGGGTCTGTTTGAGGTCATACGGATCGATCACCTTGATCCGTTCCGCGCCCAGCGCCTGACAGAGCTTCGCCAGCTCGACCTGTTTGGAGGTCGACCCGTATAGATCCTTCCCGGCGCCCGGATGATGCTGGCCCCCGGTCATGGCCGTGATCCGGTTGTCCAGGATGACGACCGTGATACCCGTTTTGCTCGAAACTGCGTTCAGGAGTCCCGTCATGCCGGAATGGAGAAACGTGGAATCGCCGATGGTCGCGACGATGTCCTTTCCGCTGCCCTGCGCATGCGCCAGGCCCACCGCCACTCCGATGGATGCGCCCATTTCCACGCAGGTGTCCGTGGCGCTGAGCGGCGGCAGCGCACCCAGCGTGTAGCAACCGATGTCTGAGGATACGGTAGCCTTCAATCTGTTCAGGGCCACATATACGGCACGATGCGGGCAGCCCGGACAGAAAATCGGGGGACGCGGGATCACGCTCTCCGCATCGGCCCGGACTGAATCAGATTTCAGGATTCCGGCCTCTGCGAAACCCTTCTGGACGATATCGGGATTCAGCTCTCCGAGACGGCTCCAGAAGCGTTTGCCCTCGCATCCAATCCCGGCAATTTTCAATTCCTCTTCGATGAACGGTTCGAGTTCTTCGACCACGAAGAGCCGGTCCACGTCCTTCGCGAAGGAACGGATTTTCTCGACCGGAAGCGGATAGGACATCCCCAGTTTCAGGATGGAGGCATCGGGAAAAACTTCTTTCACATACGTATACGCCACACCGGAAGTGACGATGCCCGCGCGGGAAGAGCCGGTCTCGATCCGGTTCAGCGGCGTGGATTCGGAAAATTCCTTCAGCTTATGGAGCCGTTCCATCGCCCAGACGTGTCGAATACGCGCATGGGCCGGGAGTACGATAAATTTCCCGGGATCTTTCCGGAAGCCGGTGACGGGAAATTCCTTTCGGTCCCCCGGAATTACCACGCCTTTCGAATGACAGACCCGCGTCGTCATGCGGAACAAAACAGGAACGTCGAACCGGATGCTGAGTTCGAGTGCCTCGGCGACCCAGTCTTTGGCCTCCTGGCTGTCGGACGGTTCGAGACAGGGAAATCCGGCGAATCTGGCGTAATAGCGGTTGTCCTGTTCATTTTGCGAGGAATGCATACCCGGATCGTCCGCGCTGACCACGATCAGCCCGCCCGGCGCGCCGATCAGGCTGACCGACATGAAGGGGTCGGCTGCCACATTCAGCCCGACATGCTTCATGGCCGTGAGGGCACGCGCCCCTCCGAACGATGCGCCCATGGCTACTTCGAATGCCACCTTTTCATTCGGTGCCCATTCGGAATGGATTTCCGGATACTGCGCCATATTTTCGAGGATTTCCGTGCTCGGCGTGCCGGGATAGGCGGTCGCGATGTGCAAGCCCGCCTCGTAACATCCGCGCGCCACGGCTTCATTTCCTGACAGGATGGTTTTCATGCATCTTCTTTGTTTAAAAGGTGATATAAAATCGAGAGATCGCTGACTGGATTACAGGATAAACAAGATCATCCAATCCGGATTATCCCGTATCCTGTCTGGAATTGAATTCAAACCGCCTCATCCGCATAGATTCCGAAGGCTTTTTCCAGTTTCAGAAGCCGGTTCCAGCGGCGATCCACATCCTGCTGGATTTCTTCCACCTCCTCCGAGTTCAGATGCCGAAACCTTCCCTGCAATTTCAAGTATTCCGACACCGGCTTGGGATTCTTGATCTTCCGGTTGATCTGGTAGACGCCGTTTTCCACCTCGTAGATCGGAAAGACATTCGTTTCCGTCGCCAGGCGGGCGATCTTGACCGTGTGACCCGGCGGATGTTTCCAACCGGTCGGACAGGGCGCATAGAGATGGATGAATTTCGTGCCTTTGAGCGACTTCGCCTTTTCGAGCTTCCTGATGAAATCTTCGGGATAGGCGATATTGGCCGTGGCCGCATAGGGAATGTGATGGGCGACCAGAATTTCCATGATGTTTTTCTTGGGACCCTTTTTGAAATGTTTGACCGGCGTCGTGGTGGTCCAGGCGCCGTGCGGCGTGGCCGACGAGCGCTGGATACCGGTGTTCATGTAGGCTTCATTGTCATAGACCACATAAATGAGATTATCCCCCCGCTCGGCCGCTCCGGACAGGGCCTGGAGCCCGATATCGAAAGTGCCACCGTCCCCGGCCCAGGCCAGGGCGGTGACATCATCGCGGCCGAGGGCCTTGAGGGCGTAACTGATTCCGGAAGCGGTCGAGGCCGCCGTCTCGAAAGCACAGTGGTACACCGGTATGCCCGCCGCGGAATAGGGAAACGGCCCGTCGATCACCGCCCAGCAGCATGCCGGAATCGCCGTGATGGTCTTGGGACCGAGTGCCTTGAGCGCATACCGCATGGCCATCGCGGCGCCGCATCCCTGACAGGCTAAATGTCCCGGTGACATGATCTCCCGCTCAGGCAGGGTTAATTTGATGGGATGCTTTTTGACAGGAGTCTTATCGGCCATCTTTCACTCCGATCCAGATGCGGTCCGAGGGCTTACCCTTTCGCATCCTGTCCGTCATTTTCTCGATATCATGGGTGGATACATCGCGTCCGCCCAGGCCCGCGATAAATCCATAAATCGGGATGTTTTCCCCGTACATCGCGGATTTCACTTCGTTCAGAAAGGGTCCGGCGTGACCGTAGGAAACAGCCCGGTCGATCACGCCGACCTTCTTCGCATTCCGGAGAACGCGTTGGATATCCCGAAGGGGAAACGGCCTGAAATATCGGATTTTCAGGGCACCCACCGATGCACCCTGATTTCGCAAGAGATCGACCGTCTCTTTCGCAGTGCCGGCGATGGTTCCGTAACATACCAGAATCATTTCCGCGTCATCGCACCGGTAGGGTTCGATCACATCATACGAACGTCCGAAAAGTTCTCCAAACTGTGCGCCGACTTCCTTGATCACGTCGATCGCATCTTCCTGAGCCTGATGGATTTTCCAGGAAAACTCGTAATAATAATCCGGAGAGGTGAGTCCACCGAACGCGTGTGGCCGATCCGCATCGAGTTTGACGGCCGGATCGTATGCGGGAAGAAATGCGTCGATCCGTTCCGGATCATAGAGGTCCACCACCTGGGAGGTGTGCGACAGAAAGAAGGCGTCGAGGTTGACCAGACTGGGCAGGCGGATCTTCTCATTTTCCGAAATCTTGTAGGACATGAGGACGGTATCGTAAACTTCCTGGTTGTTTTCACAGTACATCTGCATCCAGCCGGTGTCACGCTGTGATATGGAGTCGGTGACATCCGCCCAGATCGACCAGCCGGGCGCCATGGCCCGGTTAACGTTTGCCATCACGATGGGAAGCCTTCCCCGGGCCGCCCAGTGAATCATCTCGTGCATCAGGGCCAGTCCCTGCGCTGAGGTGGCGGTAAACGTCCGGGCGCCTGTCGCCTGTGCGCCGATACAGCATGCCAGCGCCGAATGTTCGGATTCGACCTTGACGAATTCCGCATCGAGGAGGCCGTCCGCCACGATTTCAGAGAGGATTTCGACGATGGTGGTCTGCGGCGTGATGGGATAGGCGGCGATCACGTTCACCCGTGCGGCCATGGCGCCGTACGCCGCCGCGAAATTCCCGGTCAGGACTTTTTTCATCACAGGCCTCCTACTTGCCCTCAGGTTCCGTGTCAATGGCGTCGAAGGGGCATTCCTCGATGCAGATGCCGCATCCCTTGCAAAAATCATAATCGATCACGGGCGGATCGGTCGGAGAGATGGCTGGCTCGGGGCAGACTTTCCAGCAAATCATGCATCTGCGGCATTTGTCGTCTATGATAACGGGACGGATGGACCTCCATGAAGCGGTTTTGTTGACTTCCATGCTGCCCTGGGATACCGGCATATCCGGAAGATCCTTGCATCCCGTAAATTGAACCGGTTTAACCTCTTTCTTCTTCCGAGCCATGAGCCCCCCTAAATTGCAAGCCCCTCATAGGCATCCCTGGCCGCTTGCGCATTTTCACCGGATTTTATGGGTATGCGTTCCCGGATGGCATCCATGATCGATTCGATGGAAACCAAGCCGGTTGCCCGGGCGACCGCTCCCAAAATCGTCGTATTCACGATCGGTGCCTCTTTTGTGCCCAGACCGTAATGGAGTGCGATGGAAGAGCAATCCGCCGTATACACATGGGGATTTCGGATCCCGTCGAATAAAAATTCATCCGGTCTGCGCCGTGTATTGATAATGATTTTCCCACCGTCTTTCAACCCTTCGGATAGCGGCACCGCGCCGATCAGTGTGGGATCGAGCACGACGAGAACATCCGGGTCATAGATATAACAATGGATGCGGATTTCCGTGTCGCTGATCCGGGTGAATGCGGTCACGGGCGCGCCGCGACGTTCGACCCCAAAAAAAGGGAAAGCCTGCACCTCTTTCCCTTCCCTGAACGCCGCAATGGCCAGGATATCCGAACCTTTTACAGCCCCCTGTCCCCCGCGACCGTGAAAACGGATTTCGACCATCGCAACCTCCGGACGGATGGATTAAAAATTCTAAATCAATAGCTTAATTAATATATCAATTGAGGCGATATGGCGCAAGGAGTTTCTTTTGTACATTTCCATCGTTCTCAACGAGATCATTATATTTTAAAATTGTAGCCATATTACTTTATTTTTCAAAGAATTATACTGTCTCCACCCTGAGCGACAGATCCACAGCCGGAGCGGAATGGGTCAGGGAGCCGACCGAGATGAAATCGACGCCGGTCCGGGCGATCCGGCGAATATTTTCGAGTGTCACATTGCCGGAGGCCTCCACTTCCACTTTTCCGCCGATCAGACGGACCGCCTCTTCCATCGTTTCGGGATCCAGGTTGTCCAGCATGATCCTCTGAATCGGGTATTTCAGGGCCTCCCGAACTTCGTCGAGTGTTCTTGTCTCGACTTCGATGGCCGGTTCGGTCTTATCTCCCGGCCGGGCGTTCAGACATTTCCCGATCGCCGGTCCAATACCGCCCGCGATGTCGATGTGATTATCCTTGATCAGGATCATATCGAAGAGGCCCTGTCTGTGATTCAGGCCTCCGCCTTTGCGGACGGCGTATTTTTCGAGCGGACGCCAAATCGGCGTGGTCTTGCGTGTGTCGAGAATTTTCACGCCCGTACCTTCGACCGCCTGCACGAATTTGGCGGTCATCGTTGCGATTCCGGAAAGCCGCTGCATGAAGTTCAACGCGGTCCGTTCCGCGGTCAGGATGGAAATCAGTTTTCCCTGAATCCCGGCGATTGTTTGACCCGTTGCGATTCTCTCTCCATCCCTGGAAGAACCCTGAACGGTGATTCGGGGATCGACCGTTTGAAAAACCGCCTGCGCAACGGGCAACCCGGCCAAAACCAGGTCCTCTTTGGCCACGATCCATGCGCGTCCCTCTTTTTGATCGGGGATGGTGAACCGGCTCGTCACGTCTCCGGCGTCTCCCAAATCCTCGCGGAGCGCCCATTCGATCAGGGAAATGATTTCCTTTGAATCGATTCCGGTCATGTGGTGTTCTGATCCGCCAGTGCGCGTGTCATTTCATCGATTTTCTGCTGGGCGATCCGTCCCAGATCACTGGTGCGTCCTTCCGAAGCCACCACGAGTTCATAGAGCTGTCTGGCCTTACCCGGTTCACGAAGCCGTTCGTAAATCCTGGCCGCCTCGAACACCGCGGTCGATGCCCATGGCAGTTTGGTGGGTTTGGATATGTATTTCACTTTCAGGAATTCATAAATGGCCTGACGGAATTGTCCCATTTCGGCATGACACTTGCCGATCCAGTACTGGATCTCGGCTTCCGTTTCCGCATCCGCCAGGTACTTGACCGAATGCAATTTCCCGATCGCGTCGGCATACTCCTTGAGCTGCATATAGAAAAGACCGATCTGGACCTGTTTCTGGAGATGGTCTTCCGCGTCCGGGAATGCCTCCAGATAGCGCCGCGTCATCCATAGGGCCGCGTCGAACATGCCGACGACCTCATAGACACGAATCAGATATCGCATGGCGAGGGGTGTGATTTCCGGATCACGTTGCGTATCCACCACGTTTCTGAACGCTTCCAACGCATTGTCGAACTGTTGGGACCGGAAATAATGGTCGCCCAGGTTCAGATAAACCCGGTCCAGAACCGGATCATCCGGATATTTAGACGGCATGGCCGTCAACACCTCGAGGGCCTTCTCCGTCCGGTTGGTGATGAGCAAAACACGGCCTGTTTCGAATTCCGCGCGGTTCGTCCAGACGCTTCTCCTGAACCGCTTTCTGACCCGGTCGAACGAATCGAGTGCCAGATCGAAATCCTTTTCACGCTGATGGGCCATGCCTTTTTCGATCTCGATTTCAGCCAGGGCGTCCTCATAGCCGGACACATTCCGGAGATTTCTTTCGATCCAGCGCCGACGGGTCTCGGCGGCTTCATATTGACCCTGCCTGAGATAAGAGATTGCAAGCAATTTCTGGAGTTCGAGCGAGAGATCGTCAGGGGGGTTCGCACCGAGGCCGCTCAAAAACGATTTCACCGCAGCGGCGTATTCGCCCTGCTGGAAGCGGAGTCTGCCGATGCGCAGATGGGTCGAATCCGCCTGGGAGCCGGATTCTTCCTCATATTCGATGGCGCGGCCCGGATAGCCTTCCCGTTCGGCGATCCGGCTCAGGAGCTGAAATACGCGGGTCCGGAGACGGGGACCGGGATTGTGATCAAAAACCCTGAAACAGGCGTCTTTCGCGTCCGCGTCGTTCCGAGAACCTTCATAGGCCTCCGCCAGTCCGAAGAGGGCTTGGGCAATCCGTGAAGTCGTCTTGGGTCTCAGGCCCAGGAGAGCGGCGGTTTGTGAAATGCTGTCTTCGCGGATCACTGTCTTCAGGATCGCGATCGCCGAAGGGTAGCGTTTTTGTTTCAGATACATCCGGCCCAGAGCCAGCCCGCTGCTGTCGCCATAAGTGCTCATCCGGTACCGGGTGTTGAGGACTTCGAGTTTGACTGTGGCCAGACTGTCGAGGCCGTTTCGTTCCTGAATGCTTGCCAGGTAATAGAGTACGGCCGGCGTATGGGTCGGATTGGTCGCCTGCCTCAGGTAACGCGAAAACACCGAATCGGCCTCGACCGGATTATCCTGACTATAGAATATCCGTCCTTTCCAGAAAGGAACCGCTTCATCGTGTGAACGCGCCAGTGTCTCAAGGGCCTTCCCGGGAAGACCGGATTCGAAGGCGGCCCTGCCGATCTCAAGGAATATCCGGTCCCGGTCTGGATGATCCGGATATTGATCCAGAATCTCAATATAGCGCGAATGACGTGCGCCCGGATCGTCATCCGTCTCGATTTCCGCGAGATCCGTTTTTGCTTTCGCATCGTAAACCGAGACGTCCGCGTTATTCGCCATCTTTTGTACATATTTCCGGAGACTGTCGGCATAGACCTTGGAAGACTCAAGGGTGTACAGGAAACGGTACGCCGTCACGATCCGATAGAGCGCGGCATCTTCTTCGACCCGGATCAGCCGGTAATGTGCGACAGCCCGGTGAAAATCACGGGCCGCCATCCAGTAATCGCCGAGCACGGTATCGAGATTCCGCTGATCCGTGATGACCGGTACGGCCGCTGTTTTGCGGGTTTGTGCATAAAGTTCGAGACGCTTTCCGGACCGTTCCGCCCAGACGCTTCCGGGATAGGTCCTGCAGATCACACGATGAATCTGTTCCGCTTCATCGAACCGCCTGCTCTTTTCCAACCCGACCGCATACAGGAAACGGGCTTCCGGAACCGCGCGACTCGCGGGATAAAGGTTCCAGACCGCCGTGAGCTGAAACAGACCTTCGGTAAGCATCCCGAGCCGATGGATCTGAATCTCGGCAATCCGGAGATGCACCCAGGGGTTGAGTTCATGTTCCGGAAAAATCTTGAGACAGGCCAGATAGGCCTGGACGGCCGATTCATGCCGTTCCGCCCCGGAATACGCACGAGACAGCAACAGATACACGTTTTGCAAAATGCCGGGAGAAGCCTCCTTCTGTTCCTCCAGCGGTTTCAGCAAAGCGACGGCTTCATGGAAACGGCCGAGTGCGATCAGGCTCCGGGCTTTTCCGAGGAACGCCTGATCCCGGACTGAATCCCGGAGTGCCAGATTGAATGCGGCATCATAAGCCGCAAATGCCTCGTGATCACGTTTTCCGTCTTCATGGATCTTACCGATACGCAAAATTGAGGAGGCCCGGAGCGATTGGGACGGGCCGGTTCTGGCTGATTCCTGAAAATGCTTGACCGCAGCGTCCGCCTTTCCCTCGGTCGCCAACTGGCGCGCCAGGGTATGGTTTGCGATCTGTCTCAGCGTGTCGTTCCGCGTACTCCGCAGGACGGACCGGAGTGCCTGTTCACTCTTTTCGTAATGACCGATCCGGCCGTGGATCCGGGCAAGCCGGATTTGTGCCTCTGGATTCTCGCGGATGGCGGACAGAGAGGCGATGGCGGATTCAAACCGATCCTGTGCGAACTGGGTGTCCGAGAGCAGGAGAAGCGCCCGGATACGGATATCCCGGCCCGCGGTTGCGTCGATCAGGGTCCGGATCGCGGATTCCGCTTCGATATAATCTTTTGTCTCAAACGCCAGCAACCCGGCCCGGTACAGACCTCTCTCGGCCCAGACGGAACGGGGATAAAAGGCATGAACCCGGCTGAAAGATGATATGGCGGAAGACGGATTGCCGGTCTGCTCGAAACACTCTCCGATTCGGTACTGGGCTTCGGGGCAATCAGCCGCGTTCGGGTGAAGGACGATCAGACCCAGGTATTCACGCCGGGCCTCTGCATAGTTGCCTTGGCGAAAATGGCTCTGCGCCAGAAGAAAGCGGCCCCGTGCCGATTCCGGACTTTCGGGGTATTTTTCGATGAATTGACTGAACTGGATCACGGCGAGATCATACAGCCCTTCCTGATAGAGCCGGGAGCCGTATGCAAAATCGGTTTTCTCCTGGGTCTGACCAAGAAGCAAACCGGATAGACACAGAATCAGTAAAAAACTTTTTTTATACTTCATAATTCCAACCCATGTTGATGATCGTTTTCAGATTCCACATAATGAGAAAACCCTATCGAGTGACAGAAGATAGGGTTTTCGAATGGCTGCCAGTAAGGAAAAACTCATTGATTCTTTTGTTTTTCGCTGTCGAGCAGTTTGCGTAATCTTTCGAGTTCTTCTTCGACTTTTCGGCGTTCCGACTGAATCCGGTTGAGTTCCTGTTCGGCGGCGTCTGTATCCTCCTGTTCCTGCATCATCTGTTCCATCAGCCGGCGCCTCTCCGCGGAACGCCTCCTGATTTCGGCCTCGTCACTGGCGTAGAGGGACTTCGGCAGGATGTTGATTTTCAGTCCGAGGACACCGCGCCAACCCGGATAATTCGGGAAATCCTCGGTCGGCGGAGGAGGCAGGTGGGTCTTTCCTCCGGTGGCATATTCGGTCAGATCGATCCCCGAGAAAAGACGGATATCGAGGCCCGCCTGAATCGTCAGCCAGCGATAGGGCTTGTAATACACGGCGGGTGTAATATAAGACACATATTCCCGGCTATAGGCGGTTTCCGGAGGCCGCGTCAGGAAGGCGCCGGCCGTCAATTCGATCGAAAAGTCAAATGCGTCGGCCGGGAAAAGCACGCCGGCCGCAAACACAATTTCGGAGCTCATCGCGTTGGGTGACGGATCGGTTTTCTCTTCCGTCAGATCCGCGCCGACATCGTTGTGATTCACATAGCCGAGATTGGCATGAGCCGACCATCCATCATCCGGGAAAGACGTGTTGCTGTAATAGGACAGCAGGGCGTTCAGCCCCAATCCCACGCGGCCCGCCGAATACGGTTCATAGATGATGTTGTGCTGGTTTGCCGTCGGGAAGCGCAGAAAAAGCTGAATCCCGTAGACATAGGGTGATCCGAGCGTCCCGTAAGAACCGAATTTTGCCGTCAGAAACAGATCGTCCGGCACATTGATGGCCTCTTTCGAATATCTGCCGCCTTTTCCCCGGTTGGTATCCTGGTACAGGATCGGCGCCACCGCGAGTTCGATATGCTCATTCACACCATAATTGAAGGCGGAGTAGAGCTGAACATTCCAGAGGGTATAGGCTTTCCGGCCTTCCCCGAAACTGGCGATCTTGCCGAAATAGCGTGTGCCGCCGGAGAACTCCAGATAGCCTTTTTCAAGCGTCCTTGCGGACTGGACGTACAGCAGCCCGATCCCGCCCAGACGCGGGACGCCCGGCAGTATCCGGGGAATGAGACACAAGAAGAGGATAATCATTGTTTTCTTCATGGGGTCACCTGCCTCCCTGCATCAGACTTCCGTGATCCATTTTTCCGCCACAAGCCGATTGGCCCGGAACAGCGATTCGAACGTGCCGGCATCCGTCCACCAGCCCTCCAGTATTTCAAAATGCATGTGACCTGCACGGATATAATGATTATTGACATCCGTGATCTCCAGTTCGCCGCGTGAGGAGGGTTTCAGGGTTTTGGCGATCTCAAAAACTTTTGAATCATACATGTAGATGCCCGTGACCACAAAGCTGGATTTGGGATTCTCGGGTTTCTCCTCGATGCCGACAATCCGGTCGCCGAGGATCTCGGCCACGCCGAACCGTCCGGGATCGGGCACCTCCTTGATCAGGATCTTGGCCCCGACCGGATTCTGCTTGAAGGCGTCGACCGCAGGCCGGATGTCGGACTCGATAATGTTGTCCCCCAGGATGACCAGGATCGGCGTATCGTCCGCGAAAAATTCGGCCAGTTTCAGGGCATCCGCGATGCCGCCCTCGCCCTCCTGATAGGTATAGTTGAGATGTTTGAGTCCGAATTCACGGCCGTTTCCCAGGAGGCGCAGGAATTCTCCCGCGTTGTTGCCTCCCGTGACGATCAGGATTTCCTCGATGCCGGCGCGCACCAGAGTCTCGATGGGATAATAGATCATCGGCTTGTTGTAGACGGGCAGCAAATGTTTGTTCGTCACCTTGGTCAGGGGCAACAGGCGGCTTCCCAGTCCGCCCGCGAGTACGACGCCTTTCATGCTTTACCTATTTCTTTCTGCGATCGCGATGAAATAATAAATCTGGGCGAAAACCGCCAGACGGGAGATAAATTCGAAAAATTTGGAGACCCAGTAAAAGGTCCTGCCCTTCACGATGATCGTATCTCCGGGTTTCAGGGCGGGTATCAGGCGGTTGTCCGCCGTGTCGAGATAGCGCTGGACGTCGATATTCCAGATCTGACTGCCCCGCCTCGGATCGCTCCGGACGATCCGGATGGTGCTGATCTTCGCATTTTCATTCGGTCCGCCGGCGTAGGACAGCAGCGAAATCAGATCCGTGTTATTGGGGACCATGTATTGCCCGGGTTTGTTGACGAATCCCCAGATATTCACGGGAATCAGCAGTTCATCTTCTCTGCCCAGATAATACTGGGACGCCCGGTTCATCGCCCCCCCCATGTCCTGCGACTGGACGGGCATCCGGACCAGCAGAATATTGGTAAAGATCAGCAAAAAGGATATTTTAAACAGTCTCATGATGACCTCAACGTATCGTGAAGGATGTCCAGGGTGTTTCCGAACCGCTGTTCGTCTGATTGCCGACCACATCAATCCGCCACAAATAGGCGGTGTTCCGTTCCAACTCCGGAATCGAAGCCGACCCATCAAAATTGTATACGGTTTCCATCGTTTCATCTCCACCGTGATTATCCACCCCGGCCATCCAGACCGGCGTCTCGGTGGCGGCCTGAATCACCTTCAGGATCACGGTAAAAGCCAGATTCGGATCTCGCCAGGAAAAAACCGGCTTCACCGTGTCGATTGTTCCTTTCGGAGCGAGAAGGTTCGCCTTTTCGAGAAGCGTATAAAAAAGCGTATCAGACGGAACGCTCTGTCTTCCCTCCTCATTCACGGCCACCGCATAATAAAAAAAACGGTGATGGAAGGACACCCCGGTATCCACAAAAGATGTGTCCGGCATATAGACTCTCGCCACGGTTTCGAAGTCTTTCAGCGGATCATCACTCCGATAGATATCGCAATATGCGATATCGTCCTCGGCGGGGCTGTGCCACTCCAGAAAAATTCCGTCCATATCCGAATCGGCGTCGATCCCTCTTTCGATCCAATCCCAATCCGATCCGTGAGGTATGAGACGGACAGCGCCGGGCTTTTCACGTGGACTCACGGAATGATCCGTGCAACGCAAGTTAGCAAAAGACACGATCAAAATCAAGGATAAACAAACGGATCGGATCATACGACCCCCCTCTTTTATAAGGTCACGGTGAGGCTGACGCGATGCAGGGCATCCAGTTCATGAGAAAGGAATGCATAGTCGGCCCACAACTTGAGGACCCGGAATCCGGCTCCAGCCGTGATGCGGCCTGAATCGCTGCCGAGACGCAGGGCGATCCGGTCCCAGCCAAACAATTCAACGCCGAACCGGGTTGCGCCTTCCCACCGGGTTTCTCCGTCCACACAGAAGGTCACCGTCAAATCATCCCGAAAGGCGTGACGGTAGGCCGTTCCCCATCGGAGGTTGAGCGGAACCGTTTCCTGTCGCCGGGTATTCCAGCTCATGCTCGTGCGTGTCACATCCTGGAGCTGGAGACCGGCGGACAGCAATCCGGCTCCGGGAAACTGGAACAGATCGTCCAGATGGATGCGTAACATGCCCCCCACATCGACGCCCAGTCCGGATGCCTGATAATCTCCGATCTGCTGGCGGATCCATTTGAAATTCAGCCCGAAAGGAATCTCGATCCGGACGTGCTGAAAGTCCCACCCCAGATCCAAGAAAAAAGCATTCTGCTTCGCGAAACTGATGAATACGGCATTTTCCGAGTCGCTCAGATATCCTTGAGGTTCTCCCGATGGTCGCAGCGTGGCATTCATCAACCGTTCATAAAAAGAATTTCCCGCGAGTTCGGGATAAACGGGAATCTGGTCCACCGCGAGGCATATCCAGTTGACCGCGATCACGGCCTGCCCCCGCAGCGGAATCGTCAGTCCCAGTTGGTGATAGGCGGCCAGGGGATCCGCCAGGGATCCGAACTGCGGACCGTACATGCCGGTAAACTGCACCTTCCGGATCAGGGAAAGTCCGGCCGGATTCCAGTAGAAGGCGGTGCCGTCATCGGCATGGGCGGTCACCGCGCCGCCCATGCCGAGAGCCCGGGCGCCGCAGCCGATGTCCAGGAAGGCATTCGCGTATTTTCCGGCGTACAAATTTGCTCCCGCCATCCACATCACGACCGCAATGAGAACCGAATATCGGATTTTGCTCAGGAACCGACGCATCAGCGCACCTTCGCAATCTTTCCGGTGATTTCTTCCATCCGGCCATCCTGTCTGGCCCTCAGGCGGAAGAAATACACACCGTTGGCGACCTCGTCACCCCAGGCATCCGTGCCGTCCCAGACAATCTCATGATAATCCGGCGCCCCCATTCCCGCGTCCTCGAAAGCCCGTATCATGCGTCCGGAGACCGTATAAATTTTCAGCGAAGCCTGATCGGCGGCATCGGTCAGCACATAAACGAAAACCGTTTCCCGCCGGAAAGGATTCGGATGATTGCCCAGAAACTGCAGGGAGAATTTTTCCGCGACCCGGAAGACAACGGGCGTGGTGACGGTCCTGTTTCCATGGATATCCGACGCTTCGACCCGGATGCGGTGCTCCCCCGGATCCAGCTTCGCATCGAACAGGATGATGCGGGAACGAATGTTCGCGGCCGAATCGGAGGCGATCCATTGATTCGGGGGAACGGTGTGCTCGCCGAGATAGATCGAAACGGCTTCAGACCGCGGATCCACGCCCGAATCATCCGTAATATGCACCGAAAACCGGGCCTCTTTCGGAATGTAACTCATCGGGGTGAAAGGCTGGTTTTGCACCTGGATCTCGACGCGGGGTCCCGTCCGGTCTCTGGAATGCATCAATCGGAAGAGGCCGGTGAAACGGCTCCGAGACACAACCAGAGAATCCTGATCTTCATGGTCCAGGTAAAGCCATTGTCGTATCTCCGGATCCCATCGATAGGGAACACCCCCGCGGAGCGAATCCCCCGGGCTTCTTGAAAACCGGATTTGGATCGGAGATGACAGCGACGTCCCGGGGCCGGCCAGAAAATGGACCCGGTAAGCCGTTCCCTCCGCCCCGGACGGAGTTTCCATCTCGTGATCAAAGGCCGTAAACCGTTCAATTTTCAGGGCGGATTGCGAGGTTAAGGCGGCGGGAGGCACGAAACAGGTGAAACCGCCCGGAAAACCGACCCAGCCGCCGGTACCGTGCTGCGCGTCCGCATCGAAATGATCCATTTCAAGGGTCCAGTCCCGTGTTTGGTGAATCAGGTTATTTTCACCCCTATGGGAATCGGCCCAGACCGTGCCGGAAAAACGGAAACGTCCCGGAGAAGGACGAAAGGGAAACGAAAAATCCGACTGGCCGTGCCCGGGAATATCGAGCAGGGCCTCCGATGAGAATCCGGCCGCCTCACAGGCGAGGCGGACACGTGCATCCGTGACGCTTTCTCCCCCGAGATTCCGGACGGTGATCCTTAAAAAAGTATTTTCAGCACCGTCCAGCACCAGGTCGGATAGACTCAGATCCGGCAGGGTCGGAATGCGCAGGTTCAGCGTATCGCTCGAGAAAACAGCCTGTTCCCGGTCCTCGGCGAAAACGGCGTACCGGAAAACCGATCCGGGTTCGAATCCACTTAATCCTTTCAGGGTTTGAAAGCGAAATCCACCGTCCTTCGGCCGCATGGGCAGGCTGTCTATCACGGTGTTTTCACCGGGGGAAAAGATGAGGCACCATACCCGCTCGATTTCCCCGTAATGACGGATCACGGAAGAAATGAACAGGGTATCCCGGGCCGTCGGTTCGGGAGGAAGAACGGAAAGGGAATCGAACCAGGCCTTTCCGATCTGAATGGGTACAAATCCATGCGCCTGGTATCCGGTCTGCGGATTCCAGGCGTAGGCGCGAATCCCGGCGACGGAAGGATCCTGCGGGCCGGGCAGCACCGCCTGAAACGGTGTCTCGCCCATCGAGAACCGACCGGACGTGATCACCGTCCCGTCTTCCGCAACCCGGGACAAACTGACTTCACCGGCTTGAAGGTTCCCGATGTCCGTGATGCGGATCGCATCGTCCTGCGCGACGGATATCTGTTCGGGATGAATGGACAACTGTTCTTTCGGAAACGGGAGCCGGATGGCCGGATCCCCGAGGAGTACGTACTGATAGACCGAGGAAAGCGGCAGAGGACCGGGATTCTTGAGCAGGAAATTGCGTTTGCCCTGTTGGATCAGCTCGCCGATCGTGAGATCGGGCCGGCTATTGATCAGCGCATAAAGCTCCCGGACCAGATAATAATCTGTATTCACCCAGCCCACTCCGGTGGCCCCCCAGAATGCGATTGCGCCGGTCTCGGGCTGACAGATCAGCGCCTCGCCGAGACAGGTCCGGTTGCTCGCAAAGTCGGTCGTGAAACAGGTCAGGCTCATCATGACCGGCAGCCTGTTCCGATTCTCGATCAGCCGGATGTCGTCCAGATCGAACCGCGCCGAGTCGCCCATGTCGGCGGCGTGCAGACGCACGGCGCGATCGGCGCGCGGCCGCGCCGCGAGAAGCGGCCGGAGCGCAATGCGCGGCTGGCGCAGCGCGCGCTCGCGGTGGGTGACGAAGCGCATCTTCTCCGCCGGCGGCAGATGATACACCTCGCCCAGCAGCCGGCCCCAGTCCGGCACGTAGAAGATCGACTCGAACGGGAAGCCCTCGATCCGCAGCGGATCGGGCTCGAGCAGGATCTCGCCGCGCAGCGTGCCGTCGAACAGCGCGATCGGGCGGCCCACCTGCCCCACGGCGAACACCGTGCGGAACTGCGCCCCGC